>Ga0315279_10003478_pt1 | contig 21882 bp, 19 predicted proteins | sample YL17G06_20_MG_FD_203694 | JGI IMG/M metagenome (GOLD analysis project Ga0315279, IMG submission 203694) | Sediment microbial communities from Yellowstone Lake, YNP, Wyoming, USA - YL17G06_20 | ecosystem: Environmental > Aquatic > Freshwater > Lake > Sediment | place: USA: Wyoming | collected... | reverse complement strand
ATCGTAGACTTGCCATTAGCTATGACCGATTAGAAGAAATCCGATTAGGATTTCGGCATTTGGCTTATGCCATGATCAATTTTCGTGTTACTTTCAATAGTTCTTAAATCTTACTCGCTATGAGTTCACATAGTTAATGCTGTTAATGCACTATAATAAATGGAAATTAGTATTAGAAAGGAAAGTGGCTTCCTCTCCCACATAAATGCAGGAGTATCCGCCACGAAAATTCCATGAAAGGAGTGAATATATTATGAAATCTAAGGGGCCAGTTATCAAAACAAGAATAGGTGTCATCTCTGATACTCACATTCCCAAACAGGCTGACGAACTTCCCAAAGAGCTACTTGAAGAACTCTCGAAGTTTGCCTTCATTATTCACGCTGGAGATTTTGAGGATTTGAGTACTCTCAAAACTCTTCAGAAAATCAATCGGGTCGTAGCTGTATCCGGGAACATGGATCCAAAAGAAGTTAAAGATCAAGTAAAACACAAGGAGATTGTAAACGTTGATCATCATAAGATCGGTGTAGTACATGGATGGGGAGACCCTCACAAACTAACGAAGACTGTTTTTCAGGAATTCAAAGATGATGGTGTTCATTGCATAGTCTTTGGTCACTCACATCAGGCTTTCAACGAGGTTATTGACGGCATACTCATGTTTAATCCCGGCAGTCCGACAGACAATGTTTTTGCCCATTTCAAGTCCTATGGCATAATTGAGACTTCTCCTGATGGCGTTAAAGGACAGATAGTCCGATTGGAGTAGATATGAGAAAACTATCTTTATCAAGTCTTATATTGTATATTTCATGTCTCATATTTTTATGGTTTTATTTTACTGCCTGTGGTAAGGCTGAAAGCAACGTCAGAGTGCGTCAGGCAACCCATGCTGACGATCAATGGTATCCGAGTACCGCTTCAAAAATAATTGAGGTAGTGGACGACTACCTTGCGAAAGTGAAAAGCGACCCTGTGCAGGGCAAGATTATCGGTCTGATAGTTCCACATGCTGGTTATCGGTTCAGCGGTCAGGTGGATGCTTATGCTTATAAACAGGTTAAAGGCATGAGTTTTGATACTGTGGTGCTTGTGGGTCCAAGTCATCATTATAGCTTTTCTGGTGTTGCGATATATGATAGTGGCGTATTTCGCAATCCACTTGGAGATGTAGAAGTTGACAGCGTAATAGCCAAACAACTGATCAAGGAGAATACAGCGATCAAAGCCTATCCTCAAGCACACATTCCAGAACATTCGCTGGAAAATCAGATACCTTTCTTACAGCGAACTTTGACGAGTTTCAAGATAGTACCGATCCTTATGCAGGATTTTTCAAAGCAAAACTGCGATATGCTGTCAACAGCATTGGCTAAAGTTCTAAAAGACAAAAAAGTGCTTCTGGTTGCAAGCACGGACATGACCCATTATCCAGTTTATAATGAGTCTGTCAAAGCTGATAATGTTACAATAACTGCATTGGAGACTATGAATTCTGACGTAATGCGTCAACGTCTGGATGCGTATATGAAAAAAGGCGTGACTGAACTATATTGTATGCTATGCGGGGAAGGACCCGTCTATGTTGTAATGGATACCGCAAAGAAACTTGGTGCTAATTCTGTTAAAGTACTCAAACATGCCAATTCGGGAGATGTTCCCGATGGCACAAAAGATCGGGTGGTGGGATATATGGCGGTAGCATTTTATGAGTCTGATAAAACTGAAAAGAAAGTTTCATCTAATAGTATGGACGCTCCATTAAATGAGGAGCAACAAGGAGTATTAATAAAGCTTGCTCGTGACACAATTGACCTTTACCTGAAATCCGGGCAGAGGATACAATTTGATTCAGAAGATGAAAGATTCAAAGTTAAGCAAGGGGCGTTTGTCACACTCAGGAAACAAGGCGATCTGAGAGGATGTATTGGACACATAATTCCTATGGAAGCTCTAAGCGACACAATTATAGATATGGCGATAGCTTCATCTACTGAAGACCCAAGATTCCGAAGAGTTACACCGAATGAGATGAAGGATATAGACATCGAAATTTCTGTTCTTTCAATTCCACGCCGTGTCAAGAGCGCTGATGAAATTGAGATTGGAAAACATGGCGTTATCGTCAGTAGAGGCATGAGAAAAGGTGTTTTTCTCCCGCAGGTCGCTGATGAAACCGGCTGGGATAAAGTGACATTCCTACAACATCTCTGTGCTGATAAGGCTGGTCTTCCAAAGGACGCATGGAAAGATAAAGATACTGAGATTGACGTATTTACTGCGCAGGTGTTTGAAGAAAAGAAATGAAATTACATAAGGAGAAAATGACATGGCTTCTCTAAAGGAGAAAATCACAGAAAGTTTGGATCGTTTACCTGAACCAATGTTGTTTGAGGTTCTTGACTTCATAGAGTTCCTTAACTGGAAGGCTTCAGACCAAAAGGAAGAACCATTGTTGACTGTTGCAGGGACACTTTCTGGAAAACCAATTTCAGCAGAAACTATTGAACGAGAACTTTATGATGAATAGAATACTACTTTATGAACCGATCTTCATTGATACGTGGGGATGGTTAGCATTTGGTCATAAACTGGATGCGCACCATGTTGAAGTTAAGCGGATTTTTCATCAATGGTTATAATGCAAGAACAGACTATTCAGTATGTATTGACAATGGATAAACACTTTAACCAAGTTGGGATGGGATTTTCCACAATTCCATAGTCTATTTAATGATGGATGTACAATATGAGACGCTCAATTATTTTTGCCATTTTAGTCTTGTGTTTCCTGATTCAGAAAGGATCGTGATATTATGGGTATTTTTTCTTCTCGTAGTCGTAGTGAGGTGCGAAAACCGGTAGTTGCTGGAACGTTTTATCCCGGTTCAGCATCAAAGTTGAGATCAGAGATAGAAGATTTCCTGTCAAACGTGGAGAAAGTGCCTATTGATGGGAAAATCGTAGCTATCATAGTGCCTCATGCCGGGTATATATATTCTGGACAGGTAGCCGCTCACGCATATAAACAGATTGAAGGTATGCACTTCGACACGGTTGTGATGATCGGTGTCAGCCATCGTATGCCATTCAGAGGAGCCACTATATACAAGTCAGGGGCTTATGAGACTCCTCTTGGAACAGTAAAAGTTGATGATGCGCTTGCATCTGAGTTGATGAATCAAACCGATATACTAGAATTCTATCCTGATGCAGATGCAATAGAACACTCGCTGGAAGTGCAGGTTCCCTTCCTTCAAGTTGTCTTGTCAGATTTCAAAATCGTTCCTATTCTAATGCGTGATTGGTCGGGAATGATAAGCTATGCCATAAGTGATGCTCTTGCAAAAGTGATGAAGGACAAAAACGTTCTAATAGTGGCAAGCACAGATATGTCGCACTATCATCCCTACAAAGAAGCGGTCAGCATGGATGACGTAGCCCTGACGAGTATAAAGCGAATGGACATTGAACAACTTGACGACGATCTTGCCTCTGGTGAAGCTGAATTATGCGGCGCCGGTGGTGTTATCGTGACTTTGATGACGGCTAAAAAGCTAGGCGCTGAAAGCATTGAGATATTGAAATATGCGAATTCTGGTGACGTAACAGGCGATAAGTCAGACGGTGTGGTTGGTTACTTTTCTGCTGTTATCTATCAGAAAGCTTGATTGATGGTGCTTTTGAAATAATCATCAACAAAACAGACTGATAAAGAGGATTTATTTATGCCAATACTTATAATATCGCTTATTTTTCTGTGTCTTAGCAATCCCTTTGCCAACGCAGAAGGAACTTGGGAATTAACACATCACGTTTCTGGTTCAGATTGGCTTGACGTATTCTTTCTTGATGAATCACATGGTTGGGCTGTTGGGGAATACGGCGCTGTTATGTCAACAACAGATGGAGGTAAAGAATGGAACATCCTGCACCGTGTTAATCAGGACGTTCCTCGCTATTATGCCTGCTATTTTATTTCCGAGAAAAAAGGATGGGTCGTCGGATATAACCTTGAAAAAGGTTTGTTGCTTTCTACGGAAGACGGTGGAAAGAATTTAAAGGAATATGGAAATTTTCCCGGCGCATATTTCTATGATGTTCAGTTTATTTCCGATAAGGAAGGATGGGTTGTTGGCGGTTCTGGAGATGGACCTGTTATTCTTCATACAGATGATGGAGGAGACAGATGGGAAGCTCAGGAAATAGGCGGTTTCGGGTATCTGAAAAAAGTTTTCTTCCTGGATGAAAACAAAGGGTTTGCCATCGGCGGGGAACGAACATATACTCCTTTGTTTCTTCGGACAGACAACGGGGGCAAAACATGGAATAAACAGCCCATTCCAATAGGAGATTGGGGATATGACATCTTTTTTCTCAACAATCTTGAGGGATGGATCGTTCTGTCTCAAAAACTTATGAAGACTACTGACGGCGGAAACACATGGCAGGAAGTGCCTGTTCCTGAGAACACTCATATAAGTTCAGTGTGGTTCAGAAACTCAAATGAAGGATTCTTCATCGGAGGGACTCAAATAGGTTCGTTTAGTTCCGGAATGGTTGCAAGAACGATGGATGGCTGTCAGACTTTTGAGAAATTGAGCGGTTTCTCATGGCTACAATCTATCTTCTGCTATGGTGGAAGCTTTTGGGTTGCTGGCTATGATAACATTATATTATGCAGTCGTGACGGCAAAAATTGGGATTATCAGGTAGAAAAAGCGTATGATTATAGCGATATAGATTTTGTAACAAAGGACGAAGGTTTCCTGCTTGGTGTGCCGCAATTTCAAGCCAGCATTTCTGGTGGATCCGTTATTCTTCATTCAAGCGATGGCGGAAATAACTGGGATCAGGAATTAGAACCCTCACAGGAACCAAGATGGTTTGAGTGCATTGATTTCTTAAGCGAATCAAATGGCTGGACTGGAGGTTATTCAGGGATATATAATATCAGTAACAACGGAAAGAACCTCCGGAAAATTGAGGGAATTTCAGGCACATTTTTTGATATTAAGTTTTCGTCGAACGAAGACGGGTGGGCAATAGATGTAATGGGAAGAGTCTGGCAGACGTCTGACGGTGGAAATTCATGGCGAGAGATCAAACTTGATCTTGACAACGGCGGGTTGAATGAAGTTGAGGTATTTGGTCGAAATGCATGGATCGCTGGATGGGAACATGATCGTGGTGGGATCATTTTCATAACCAGAAACAATGGTGAAACATTCAGCAAGGTTAGATTTGATGAAGATATAAACGGCATAAGCTTTATTACAGAGGATAAAGGATGGGCAGTTGGATATAACGGAAGCATTTATGCTACCGAAAATGGCGGCAAAAGCTGGGAAAAACAGAAAAGCGGGACAACTGAATATCTAATTGGTGTGCTTTTCCTGAGCGAAAAAGAAGGTTGGGCTGTCGGCGGGAATGGAACTATATTGCATACTACCGATGGAGGCAATTCATGGGAAAAGCAAGATGCCAAAACGTCTGAATATATCAATAAGATAGTTTATACAGGCAGAAATTATCTGCTTGCGATAGGAGCATGGAATACAATATTGAAATATACCGATAGTTCATTGTCACAATATTCAAAAAGCTTCGATATATCCGAAATGAATCTTCAACCGATAACATGGGGAAGGATCAAAAATTACCTATATCAAAACTATCCCAATCCATTCAACCCTGAGACGTGGATCCCGTATCAATTAGCAGAAGATGCAAACGTTGAAATCAGGATATATTCTGCTGGTGGTCAGCTTGTGCGGATGTTGAATCTTGGAAACAAACTTGCTGGATCATACACAACAAGAGACAGCGCCGCATATTGGGATGGTAATAACGAAGTCGGTGAGCAAGTCAGAAGCGGAATCTATTTCTACAATATGAAGGTTAATGACTCTGTATCTATCAGAAAGATGGTAGTATTAAGATAAAAAAAATCACAAGTAAAATATTCTTGAACACTTTCATTGGAGATTAAAAATTGGCAGAACAAATTAAAGCAGTAAGAGGAACTAAAGACATTACACCAGACGAAGTTTATAAATGGCAATACGTGGAATCCGTTGCCAGATCGGTCTTTGAGACATTCGGTTTCAGAGAGATACGCACTCCAATATTTGAGCATACCGAGCTTTTCGTCAAAGGCACCGGCGAAACGACTGATATTGTCCAGAAGGAAATGTATACCTTCACTGATAAAGGCGGGCGCAGTCTCACACTGAGACCAGAAGGCACTCCACCAATAGTGCGATCTTATCTTGAGAACAATCTATCTGTAGATATGCCTGTATGCAAGCTATATTATATGGGACCCATGTTTAGATATGAGCGACCACAGGCGGGAAGGTTCAGGCAACATCAGCAGATAGGCGCAGAGATACTCGGTGCATCCAGTCCCTATGCAGATGCAGAGCTTATCTCTATGTATCTGTACTTCGTCTCAAAGCTAGGTATACAGGACTTGCGACTGCATCTTAACAGTGTCGGCTGTGCAGAATGCAAACCAGTGTATAACGAGGCACTGAAAGCTTATGCTAAAGAGCATTTTGACTCTTTATGCGAGACTTGCAGAGATCGCTTTGAGCGAAATCCACTGCGTATGCTGGACTGTAAAGTTGAGACCTGCCGTGCTATATTTGCCCGTGGACCTGTTATGCTGGATCACCTGTGTGATAACTGCCAGAATCATCTTGACACCGTTGTTCAGGCTTTGAATATGCTCGGATTACCGCATGAGTTAGACCCATTCCTAGTCAGAGGTTTGGATTATTATACCAAGACGGTTTTTGAAGTCACAGCAAGAGGACTTGGCTCTCAGGATGCAATAGCCGGCGGTGGAAGATATAATAACCTGATAGAGCAAATGGGAGGCAAGCCTACACCTGCACTTGGGTTTGGCAGCGGACAGAACAGACTTTTAGCAACTATGGAAGTACAGAATGTCGCATTTCCTGATCCGATATGCACTAAATTTTACATCGCATCACTTTGTGAAGAAGCTTCATCAAAGGCTTTTGAAATTGCGTACTTGCTTAGGCAAAAAGGTATAGCTACTGAAGCCGGTCTTGAAGGCAAAAACCTTAAAAGCCAGATGAAAGTTGCGAATAAAATGGGAGCAAAATATGTCGTCATGATAGGCGAGAATGAGTTAGATAAGGGAGTTGTCACCGTTAGAGATATGGTTAGCGGAGAACAGGAAGCCATTGATTTTCAGATAATAGTTGAGGCTTTATTAAAGAAAGAGTAAGTTTCATGAGAGGTTAGATATGGAAATCCGACATTATAAATTCAACAGAATAACTATGGACCCTAATAAATGCTTTGGGAAGCCTTGTATAAGAGGATTAAGGATGCCAATTGCTTCTATATTAAGCTATTTAAGTTCAGGAATAACTTTAGAGGACATATTAGAAGAATGGCCTGAATTAGAAGCGGAAGATATCTATCAATCTTTGGGATACGCGGCATGGATGATGGAAGAAAGGGTTGTTCCATTAGAAGAGGCGTATGCCAGATGAAATTTTCTATTATGTTTTCACCAAAATAGACATAGGTATCCTAAATCGGTTATAATAGAGTTGACAATAAACAAAAACTCTAACCAACGGAGGATACCAAAATGATTTTACGATTCATATATGGCTCTGTCAATAACGAATATCAATACGAAGATAAAAAATTACATTGATGAACACTTAGATGAAAACAAAATACGCTCACTCTTTGCTTTAGGATACAAAAGCGGTCACAAGGATTTTCAATCTGTTCTTCCGTTGCACGGCGGAACGTGAAAGGATTTCAGCACTCGTTTGTCCGAGAAGGTTATACTTGAGTTTTTTACTGTTACCATAATGAATTTAACACTTAATAAAGAGTTGAAAGTTAAAGGTTAAAAAAGTTAAAAAGGGTTTCAACTTCAACTTTCGACTTTTAACCTTTCACTCTCTTTCTTAATTCCTAATTCTTACTATGTCAAAATGGCATTTTTTAACGATTACTTATATGATAGCATTATTACCTAAGACATGTCTTTAAATCCCCCTAACCCCCTTTTTCAAAGGGGGAATTGTAAATCCTTTATCCATAGGGTTTTGCAAACTTATGGGTAAAGATTAGTTTGGAAAAGGAGATAAAGGGGGATTTTTAGACGTTTATCTTGAATTGTTGTCGGAAAACCAAAAGTTTAACGTATTTTCTTAAAGTTGCTTGCTTTCCCGCTTTTAAATTTAACATTATCAAGTATGCACAAGTAATGGAAGTAGCATAAGCATCTAATCAAGTTTTAGAAATGATATTAAAGTTTTCATTTTCTAAAATCGTTTATTCACAAGGCTTTTCCCAACTTAAAACTAAAAACTCAAAACTAAAAACCGATTAATGGTTACTTGAACTAACGAAAATCACCAAGTAGTCAAGTAATACCAATTCTATTCATTGCAATTTCCGATACGTGATTACCACAGCGCCCGGCTGGTCTGTTATGGTGATAGGCAAGCCCTTCTCCATCAATTCTCTGCCTGTCATGCTTATTTTATCGGGAAGATCAAAATTTGTTAGTGTATAAGTAACATCGGGGTCAAGCCCGTTCAGCTTGAAACGTGCTGACTCATAGAAACTACCTGCACGTCTGAATGCCTGAACCATGCCTTCGCCAATATCAGAACGATTGAACTGCCACGCCATCCATACGTCATTTTCCAGACTATAAGGCGTAAGCGGATAAAAATCACCTGTGTAATAATCTCCTATCTCCAGCCATTGCCCATATAACCTGCGGATTGAATCGTAATCAAGGTCTTTATTTCTCATATCCCAGCAGGCTGTTACGTGAGGACACATATTACTGCGGTAAGTATACGAATCTGTCTGTATAACTCCTGTACCGTAGAACGGTATCCACTGCGCTATGCCGTAAGTATGGCATTGCTGACCGACAGGCTCAAATATGTAGTCACTGCGCAGTAAAGGAACAGACCTGCGCAAAGTTTCCAGATCGTTGCGCCTTCCACCGGATGCGCAGGTGTCAATCAACATTCCCGGATGTCTTCTCCGTAGCTCATCCCAATAGGCAAGGAAACCCTCAACATAGCGGATCTCCGTTATTCCCTGTCTATCTTCAGCATCATTTTTTCGCCAATATTCAAGCGGGTCCATGTTGAAGTCGTTACGATAAAGGTCAATTCCCTGCTCTTTGATAAGCTTGCAAACGTGATTAATAAGCCATTGCAGAGCTTCGGGATTGCCAAGATTTAATAACGTCATTCCCAAAAGCCATTCAGGGTGATTATCGTATAGCCACGTTTCTGGAGTGACACGTTCTGGCTCAAACCACACGATTATATTAACGCCTTTTGAATGTGCGTGATCGGATATGGCACGCAAACCTCTTGGAAACCTCTGGGTGTCAACTTCCCATGTACCTGTATGTGGCCAGCCTGTCTTGTTGATATACCAACCAGCGTCCATCCACCAATAATCGAGCTTAATGCCTTCTTCGAGGTAGCGATCAACGAACATTATCTGGTTATCTTCATTTGCGTTGATCATCTCCCCGTATTGATGGGAACTGCAAGCGGTCATCTCATGCGATGGTGGGTTAGGTAAATTATGTTTCATCATCCACTGTCGCCATAAGTTCTGTGAGCGGATTCGATCACCTTTCCAGACTTGCATCACGATCAACGGTGTCCGTATTTCTTCACCCGGTAGCAATCGTAAGTGCGTCAATTCCTGACCTGCCTGAACTCTTAGATTATTCAGATTTTTTTTGAACTTAGCAGACCATTGCCCGGGCCAACCAACGACAATAATGTATCCTTCACCGGGCAATTCGACGTTGAAGTAAGGAAAATCGCTGTTTGATGAGCGCCCACCAGACGTTGTGATAACCTTTTCCGTTCCGGCGGATAGAGTCGTTTTATGAGGCTGGTAATCATAAGCTGTGCATGGGCTTCCTGCATGATGATTCAAGACGAATTCACCATCTATATCTTTCTGCAAGATCGTGTCAATCGCCTTTATATCTGATATGATCGGTGTATCCTTTGCGCCTTCGTTTTTAAGGTATACTGTCCACTCAACAATTGGGAAATCACGATATTCGATAGCTTCACATCTAACTATTAGATTCGTTTCGGGATCAATATAAATGATCTTATGTTCCGTTCGGTTGTTATCAATCTCTCTGGATTGTCTTTCTATTTTCCATGATGGTAATATTTCATTTGATGATCGTCCATTGTAGATGAATGAAAAAGGCGCTTCGTTCCCCTTAAACTTAGCTGATATCCATCTCTCACACTCGTCAAACTCAGCAGGCGTTGGAGATATTGTATGGACTGACTCGATAAGCATAACAAACATTCCCAATGAAAACGGCATTTTTATGTCCCTCCTTAGGCATGATTCACAATCAAGGTAATGCTTTTTAATCAGAAAATGAACCACAGATGAACCCAGATAGACGCAGATTATAGAAGATACAGGATACTGATCACTGATTACTATCATGAATCCTGCATATTTTCTTCTATACTTACATAATATGTTATCACTTTGCTACTTGATTGTAAATAGCTGTCATAGTAGTAGGCTACATGCCATTTCCATGCATAAAACTTGCATGGCATATACTGCGTATATGCATAAGAGGATGGGTAAATGGTTTTTGCTTGTTATTTACATTTACAATAATTAATAGCTGATGAATCTTGTAAAAACAATAAATCAAAACCATTTACCCATCCTACAATTGTGTCTAAATGGCATTTTTTAACGATTACTTAACTGAAAAATCTTGTAAATATAAAAAAAGCTTGAATACCCATTGTGATTATGATATTATTCTGATGATTTAATGTCATTCTTATGAAAACATAAATTCAGCGTGTTAAGGATTGCGAATTTAATAATTTTATTTAATACTTGAACGTTGGGTTTCGTTCCTCAACCCAACCTACTTTTTCTCTATTTAAATGGGAAAGTTATTTAATCATGAATCCTAAGTGAAGACGAATGACAAAACCATAGTTCACGCAAACCCGCTATTTGTCATCAATTATCAGGGGGAATTCGATTGATTGAAGAAAGAATAGGTTTTATTGGGATCGGTAACATGGGGGAAGCTCTGCTCAAAGGTATTATAAATTCAGGACTTATCCCTCCAAAGCGAATATTTGCCAGTGATGTAAACACTGAAAAACTGAAAAAGCTAAGTGATGAATTAGGTATAAATTCTGTGGATAATAATCATGACCTTGTTGATAGTTCTGATATAATTCTGATAGCAGTTAAACCCGATATTGTCAGTAAAGTTTTATCACAGATCAATGCAGACCTGATTCAGCCTAAGTGGTGTATATCCATAGCGGCTGGAGTGACTATTTCAACTATTGAAAATCTTTTGCAAACTGGAACGCCTGTTGTGCGTGTTATGCCAAATACACCTGCTATGGTCGGCGAAGGCATGACTGCCATAAGTCCCGGCGCTAATGCTAATGAAGAGCATTTAAGTAAAACTAAACAGATATTTCAAGCCGTTGGAAAAGTGATAGTCCTTCAGGAAAAGCTTATGGATGTCGTTACTGCTCTAAGTGGAAGTGGTCCGGCTTTTGTCTTTCTAATGATAGAAGCTTTTGCTGATGCGGGAGTACAGCTTGGCTTGAGTCGTTCAGATGCCTCTCTTATGGCAACACAAACTGTCCTTGGTTCAAGCAAAATGGTATTAGAAACTCAAGAGCATCCCGCTGTTTTGAAGAACAAAGTAACGTCACCGGGTGGTACTACTGCGGCTGGGTTATACGAACTAGAACGTAATGGGGTTCGCTCTGCTATTATTGATGCAGTGGTTGCAGCTACTAATCGATCAAGACAATTATCGTCAGAATCAAAGTAAAGGAGAATAAACTTGATCTTTTTGGTAAGGTTCATCAATTTTGTTTTAAATATATATACTTTTTTGATTATTGCTCGTGCTATAATCTCATGGGTTAATCCAGACCCATATAATCAGGTCGTAAGGATACTAGACAAACTCACAGAGCCAGTGCTTTACCCAATTCGGAAGCTATTGCGGAGAGTTACGGGAAACTTGCCTATGGATTTCTCTCCTATTATTGCAATCGTATTGATACAAATAGCTGGTTCATTCCTTATAAGAATATTAAATAGTTTTATTTAAGCAATTAATTACTTACGAATTAGGTTAAAGGAGGGAATATAAATTGCGTTTTACACCTTCAGATATCTTCCAGCATAAGTTCAAAAAAGCTTTCCGAGGATTTGATCAGGAGGACGTCGAAGATTTTCTCGATCAAGTTTCTGAGGAATACGAAGTACTTCTTAATGAGAATATTGCATTGAAGCAACAGGTTGAAGCCATTGAGGATCGACTTCGGCAAACAGGTAACCCGGATGCTGTGAATGAAATGATTCAAGAGGCGAAGGACAAGATCAATCAAAAAATCAAAGACGCCGAGGATGAAGCTGAAACTATTATTCAGGCAGCAAAAGAAGAAGCAGAAGAAGAAGCCCAAAAGATTATTCAAGAGGCAAAAAACAACGTTCGAGATTCTCGATCTCAGGTTATTGACGCACAATCAGCAATAGAGAAAATAGAGGAAGCCAATAGGGACGCAGATAAGATCATTCAAGATGCAGAAAAATGTGCAGATGCCACTATCCAACAGGCTAAAATGAAAGCTGAAAGCATAAATCAAGAGGTAGAGATAAAAACTCTTGAGATAAAGGCAAAAAAGCAGGAATTGGATTCAGCAGAGAATATTGTCCGTAAAGCAAAAGAGGATGCAGGCAAGATTATCCTTGATGCAAAAGAAGAAGCAGAGATGATAATCAGTAAAGCCCAAGATCAAGTATTACAAGCGAAAACAGAAAGTACGGAAGATTTTGAATACCCGATGTTTAAAGACACAGACCCAATTCTAATAGAAGTAAAAGCTAAAGCCTATAATGTCATAGAAAAAGCGAAGATGGATGAAATGGAATCTAAACTAGAGATCGCAAGGCTAAAGAATCAAAAAGAACGCTATCTTATGGGATACAGAGAGCTATTGAACAGACATCTCAAGTCTATTTCTGATGAGGCTGATGAATAAACTAATGGTCAACCGAATTAGTATTTTGGCATAATTGGTTCTGTAGTAATGCAATTTGTTGCATTTTAAGCGATGATGAACATTGAAAAATTAATCTGGTCAGGCATTAGATTTCTTTTGGAGGATATAAATGCTGAAATCACAGATAAGTGAATCTCTGGATTATATTAGAACACAAACGGCTGTCGTTCCTGAAGTTGCGATCATTCTTGGAACAGGATTAGGGGCTTTGGCGGATCAAGTCAATGATAGATTAGATATCCCTTACGAAAAAATTCCACACTTCCCTGTATCAACGGTAGAGACACACGCAGGAACCCTTGTATTTGGAATAATCAGCGGAAAAAAAGTAGTGATCATGAATGGTAGAATGCACTACTACGAAGGTTATTCTATGCAGGAGATCACCTATCCCATTAGAGTTATGAAAGCTCTCGGAGCAAATACGCTAATACTTTCAAATGCGGCTGGCTCTATGAACCAATTTTATGAGGCTGGCGATATAATAATTATCACTGATCATATTAACTTAATGGGCGATAACCCATTGCGAGGAATCAACGATGACAGTCTGGGACCCAGATACCCTGATATGCTTAATGTGTATTCTCCTGATCTCATAGAACTTGCATATTCAACCGCAATGAAAGAAGGAATCAGCGCACATAAAGGTGTGCTTGTAGCTGTGGCAGGTCCAAATTTAGAAACACCCGCTGAGTATAGATTCCTACGACTAATAGGTGCTGACGTAGTGAGCATGTCCACTGTTCCCGAAGTTTTAGTGGGTGTACATTCATCAATGAAAATACTTGTATTCAGTTGTATTACTGATAAGTGTACCCCCGAATCATTAAAACCCGCTGATATAAAAGGGATTATCCAAGTGGCAAATGAGACTGAACCCAGACTGACTAGACTTGTGTCTGAAGTTATTCGTCAAATGCCATAATTACAACACCCATCAATTAAATAAAAAATGGACTATAAAAAGACTCTAAATCTTCCACATATAAGCTTTCCGATGAAAGCCGACCTCCAAAAAACTGAATCTGAGATTATCAGCTTATGGGATAGTCTGAACGTTTACGAAAAACGTCAAAAGGTCAATAAAGGAAAGCCTAAATATTTAATACACACCCATCCTCAACAAGCGGATGGCAATATCAGCGTTAATACCTCATTCAACATGGTATTGAATGATATAATGATCAAATATAAGCTGATGAATGGATTTGATGTGCCGCATACTCCAATATGGCACTGCTATGTTCCAGATGTTGAACGAGAAGTCTTTCAATCACTGAGTGATGATAAAAATATGGACTTGAATTTATTGAAAAATGATGAAACACATCAGAATCAATTTCGTGAGAAGTGTCGTGAGCTTTGCCTGAATAATGTTGATAGCCACAAAGAGCTATTACAAAGACTTGGAATTTTTACTCGCTGGAACAAAGCAATTTTTACTTCGGATACTAATTACGAGTCTGAAGCAATCGAGAGCTTTGGAAGATTATATGAATCAGGGTATCTACGCAAGGGAACAAAGCCTAGATTCTGGTGCTTCAAATGCGAAAGCGATATTGACGATTCAGAAATAGAATACAGAGGGCAAGACCTTTTGTCTCTTCATGTGAAGTTTCCTGTAATGCAAGGTTTGGAAGAACTGGGTGAAAATTTATTTATACTGGTATGGACAAATACACCATGGGCTTTATCAACGCTTAAACCGATAGTTGTCCACCCCGATTATGAATACTCCGCTGTTGAAATTGAAAATAACACGATACTTATAATGGCAGATAACCTTGTGCATGATGTAATGGAAAAATACGTCAAAGAAGAATATAGAGTAATTAAACGGATGAAAGGCTCGGAACTTGTTAATATCGTATGTTCTCATCCACTTATCTATAAAAATCTGAAAGTGCTACAAGATAAGCGCGTATCTCTGGAAAAAGGAACAGGATGTGTTTATAATCTATCTGGACATGCAATACAAGAGGACAGTGATATAAATCTTTCAATCACTAGCCTTGATGAAATAAACATTAGTGAGTCTGAAGAATTTTATAATGGTAAGGTGTTTGAACCCAGTAATCCTGTATCTAACGAACTTGAAAAGAGGGGATACTTAATATCTTCTGATCTGATGGAACAACTGTACCCGCATTGTGCATATTGCAAGCAACCACTTCTTGTCAGGTCTAATGAATACTGGCTTTTCGACTTCAACGCTAATCATCTGAAACAACATACAATTAAAGCACTTAATAACGTAAAATGGTTATCTGATGGATCCGGGAAAAGGATTTCTGAGGATATTGCAAACCGAAAGGATTGGAGCATATCACGAAAACATATATGGGGTTTACCGATACCTGTGTTTTATTGTGAGGAGTGTAATTTGCAACTTGATGTAACTGAAAGTATCAAGTCATACAAAGCATTTATCGAACGTGAAGCATTTACCAACCTTACTGCTAGAGCTCCCAATGATATTCTACCTTTAGACACCGCATGTAATAACTGTGGGACAAATAATTTTCGCTGGACAATGGACACGTTGACCCCGGATTTTATGTCAATCTTGAGTTATAAGACTATGTTTTGGAATCAAAAAGACCAATCCTTAAACGTAGATATAAGTATGAACTCAGACAATCAGAGTGGTAAATGGGTTCCATTATCTTTATTGTTTTCTATGGCAATTGACGGTGGCTTGCCCTTCAAATCAGCAGTTATCCATGGACCTGTCAACGATACTGATGAAATCTCCGTTAAAGAGTTTGTAGATAAATTTGGTGCTGAAATCTTTAGACTTTGTGCCGTATCAACAGACTCAAATAAGCATCTGAAGCTTACAGATTCTCATGCTCAGTTAGTATTAAAATCATACAATCGTATCAGAAATATCCTCAGATTTCTGATTGGGAACCTTTCAGATTATGATCCAGAAGATGATTTCGTAGATTATGAGCATCTACACGATATTGATCGCTGGATACTAAATAGACTAACAAAACTTATCGCTGAAGTAACGTACTCAATTGATAATTTTCATTTCCACAAGGCATTTCGTTTGATATACAATTTCTGCTCTCTGGATGTAAGCAAAACTTATGTTAGTATTGTAAAGCGTAGATTATACTCATTTCCTAAATGGTCAATAGGAAGAAGGGCAGTATTGACTGTTATCCATGAAGTTGTAACTACAATTGTCAGATTAATGGCGCCGGTACTATCTTTCACTGCGGATGATATTTGGCGTTATATTCCGGGTGTAAAAAAGGATTCTCCTAGTGTATATCTATCGAAATGGCCTGAAGTTAAGGAGGAATATCTGGATGATGAAATAGAATCACGGTGGAATTTCCTTCTTAAAGTCAGAACTGCTATATACAGAGCGTTCGAGAAAAATCATCAGAATGATGATATTAATAATTTATCACAAGCATCAATAACTCTGTATACAAGTTCAACGGAAAGTTTCAATATACTGGATAAAAATATTGACACTATTGCAGAAGTGTTCATGGTATCAAAAATTCGGATTATGCCTATTGATTCACCTGTACCCGATAGCATATACACTCTGGAAGGATTGGATGATCTTTCAATGGAGATACGACAAACTACTGGAAGAAAATGTGAAAGATGCCTAATATATTCTGATGCTGTGGGGACCAGTGAGCAATATCCCACCTTATGTGACAGGTGTATTTCTGTACTCGAAGGTGAAACCTATTACGCCTAAATGATATTTTCTCTAAGTCGTAATCGTTAAAAAATGCCATTTTGGCACAATTGTAGGATGGGTAAATGGTTTTGAATTATTGTTTTTACAAGATTCATCAGCTATTAATTATTGTAAATATAAATAACAAGCAAAAACCATTTACCCATCCTACTGTAAACTAAAAACTGATAACTGTTATAGAACCACTAAGGAGTAATATTTTTGAAAGTAGCTAATGATAAACCCAGTCTGATCATGCAGATAAAAGATATAATGCCAATGCTTATTATTGCGATAATAATAGTCGTCGCTGACCAGTTGACTAAGACGATAATTCGAGGTAAATTAGTTGTTATTGGAACAATAGAAGTTATCAAGGGTTTTATTGAATTTAGTTATTCAGAAAATACTGGAGCCGCATTTGGAACATTTCATGATAAGAATAGTGTTTTTATAATTGTCAACCTGATAGCCATAATTTTTATTTTTATTTATCACAACAGATACAAAGAAAATATCTGGATGAAGGTTTCTCTAGGTTTTATCCTTGGAGGAGCATTGGGAAATCTAGCAGATAGAATATTATTCGGTTTTGTGACGGATTTTATACGTGTTCGTCTCTGGTTCATTCACTCATTCTGGTGGCCAGTCTTTAACATTGCTGATTCTGGTGTAACTGTCGGAGCTATTATGTTAGTCATCGTCTTATTCAGAGATAGTTACAAGGGGAGGTTGGAAGATTAGAAGATTATAGAAATCATGAATCTTAGAATCTTTAAATCTTAGAATCTATTATAGCATGAGACCAACTCTGTTTACAATTGGTTCTTTACCGATCCGCAGTTATGAGATCATGGTAGCAATAGGCTTCCTGATCGCTTTATATATTGCTATTCGGAGAGCCAAAAAGAAAAATATTCCTTTCAGGTTTATGCTTGATCTGGGGTTATGTATACTGATCAGCGGATTTGTCGGCGCACGCATCTTTTATATTCTCCAACATATTCGCTCTTATGATTCTCTAGCAGATACTTTTAGCAGGATATGGGAAGGCGGTTTAACTTATTACGGAGGTTTTGTTCTAGCTTCTCTCGTTGGATTTATATATCTTCGGTCAAGAAGATTGCCAATTGCTGGAGTGACGGATATTATTGCACCATCACTAGCTTTGGGTGAAGGAATAAGCAGAATCGGTTGTTTCCTTGCGGGATGCTGTTTCGGAAAACCAACAGACCTGCCCTTTGGTGTAACGTTTCCAGAGAATTCTTTAACAGGGATAATCACAGACTCGCAAAAGGTTCATCCAACTCAACTCTATTCTTCTATTATTTTGTTTTGCATCTTTATAATACTAATCACTTTTCAAAGATATACGAAATTCTCAGGACAGTTATTCTTGAGCTATATGATCATGTATAGCATATACAGGTTTTCAATAGATTTTCTTAGATACTACACTCCAGAAGAGCATTTAGGAATATTAACATATTCACAGGTTACAAGTTTGGTTCTGGGTTTAATTGCTATCATTATAATGATACGGCGAATCTGTTCTTCCGTTGCACGGCGGAACGTGATCTGGTTTTTTAGAAATTGAGATTTTTATAATATGACAATTACAAATAAAACTTTACTAATATCGTTAGTTATCCTATTGATAAGCTCTAGCTCATACTCTTATACTACATCCATAGTCACTTTTTTTCCATGTAATGACTTGTCAGGAAATACCCTTAGAGACCATAGCGGGAATGGCTATAGCGCTTACATCATTGGGTTTCCCAAGATTGTCAAAGGTAGGATAGGTAAGGCAATCGAATTTAACGGCAATGATAGTTTCGCTATTTTACCACATAAGGATTCATACAACTTTGGTAAGGATGAATCTTTTTCAATCTCTCTCTGGATAAAATATGAACCTCGAGGAGTTCAGCAAATAATAATAGAAAAACCAGGAGAAACTTCACCCTTTAGAATCGAGATTCTACCCGATAATAAGATTTGTTTTACTATCCGTGATGGAACGAATTCTCCAAAAGTGATGATGGGAGATTCAAGCAAAAATTGGCATCATTGCTGTTTTGTCAGAGACGTTAAGAATGATAAACTCTACATTTATCTGGATGGTAAGCTATCGGCACAAGCTGAAGACACTACAACCGCCGAGATAGCTAACAAGTCTGATATATACATGAGCGGTAGTCCCGGAAATATAGAAATGTTCAAAGGTTTTCTGGATGATATAGTTATATATAACAGAGTCTTGACAAAGGATGAAGTGAAACAGTCGGCTAAGGGTAGTCCACCTGAGATATATCATGAAAGTGCGCCCCGTCGTTTTGAAATAATTTCAACAATATCAGTACCATTTACCGCTATTTACAGCTATGGGGTTGTCCGTGGTGTAGAGATGGCTAGACAGGGCAAAGTTGCGCCGGTTATCTCTCAATCAGATTGGTTACTAGCTGGTGGTTTGACAGTAGTATTTTCGGGACTTGTTGGATTCTGGGATTGGGTGAACACCAAAGATGATGATATTTCGGAAATGTCAAACACAGAGGAAAAGGATCAAAATCAATATCAAGATCGCTCCTCAAGACGATATTCAATGTTAAGTAATCCATCAGAAAATAGGATCAAGTTCGCATTTCTTTCGATGAGGTTTTAAGTAAAATGGCAAATCTTGGAATAACAAAATATGGAGATGAGGTTCTTCGCAAAGTGGCTGAACCCGTTGAAGAAATCAATGATGAGGTCATAAAGATCATAAACGATATGCTTGAAACACTGTATTCGTCAAAAGATGGTATCGGTATCGCTGCGCCACAGATAGGCGTATCGAAGCGTATAATTATAATAGATACTAATCCTTCTGATGCTTCCTTGAAACCGATGGTAATTATCAACCCTGAGATCGTAGAAAAAGAGGGGTTATCAAACGCTGAAGAAGGATGCTTGAGTGTGCCAGACATCAGGGTTGAGGTTAAGAGATGTGAAAGGGTTGTTGTAGAGGGGTTAGATCATGAAGGCAACAAAATAAGAGTAGAAGGTACAGGTTTACTTGCTCGTGTTTTTCAACATGAAATTGATCACATTAACGGCACTTTATTTATTGACCATATCAGTAAACTCAAACAGCAGTTAATAAAAAAACGTCTTCATAAGATCGAAAAAGGACAAACATAATAATGCGCGTTGTATTCATGGGAACAGACAAATTCGCTGTACCAGCCTTAAAATCCGTCATCAAAAGCGGAGTTGAATTGATATGTGTAATTACAAAACCCGATCAACCCAAAGGCAGAGGGCTAAAACTCACACCATCTCCGATCAAAGAGGTTGCGCTTGAATATAATATTCCTATCTATCAGCCAGAGCGGGTTAGAGATAAGCAGTTCATCGAGAAAGTTGAGCAAGAGTTTAAGCCAGAGTTGATTATCGTCGTGGCGTTCGGACAAATTATTCCAAAAGCACTTCTTGAACTTCCAGAATACCGTTGTATAAACATTCATCCATCTTTGCTGCCAAAATATCGTGGAGCGGCACCGATCCAGCGGGCAATTATAAACGGCGAAAAGGAAACGGGTGTGACACTGATGTTTGTGGATGAAAGCGAAGATACAGGTGATATAATATATCAAGAGCATTTAAGCATAGAAATGTCTGATTCTTCCGAAATTCTTTTTGAAAAACTAGCTGAAATTTCTGCCAGTATGCTTTTGAAGCTACTGACAAAAGAAGATGGTTCTCCTATGGAATCACTAATGCTTCCTCGTCATCCACAAGACCACAGCAAAGCGACTCAAGCTCCCAAACTTACGAAAGAGGATGGTTTAATAAACTGGGATAAAAGTGCTTATGAAATACATAATCTTATCAGGGGAACAATACCATGGCCGGGTGCTTACACAACATTTCAACTGACTGGTTCAAACGACATGAAAACTCTTAGAATCTGGGAAAGTCTTTTGCTAGAGTCATCCACTGAAAAGAAAGTGAAAACCGAACCGGGAACAATAACAGGCATAACATCTGATTCAGGGATAGTTATAGAAACTGGAATGGGAGAACTTATTATAAACATAGTTCAACCCGCTGATAAATCAAAAATGAAAGCTAAAGATTTTGTAAATGGTTACAGACTTAAAATCGGAGATGTTTTCGGAATAAAGTCTTAAATTATCCATTCAACTTTGTATACGAGACAATTTTTTCTAAAGCATCCGCTATACGATTTAGCACCTCGAACTCGTCATGATTTAGCTTAGACCAAAGCTCTTCAAGAGCATTTCTCGCTTCTTCCTCTATTTCATGCACCGAAATCACAAAATTTTCCTCTTGTGTAAAGGCAACAATAGAAAATTGATCTTCACGTTCACGAATCAAAAAATACATAATATGTTCTGATGAAATAAGCTGTCCCTTAGACGTTTTTATCCACACTTTTTTCTCCTTTCTTGATAAGAGTTTTCTCAGAAAAGTCTGAGATATAGAAAACAAAGGGATCAAAGAAAAGGTTGAAAACTTGCATCCACCCATGTATCATAGCAAAAAGCAAACTTAACACGAAAGGAGAGATGCAAGTGTTACATATTCTTCATTCTCACAAAGAATATATCAAATTCGTTGAACAAAACATCAATAATGAACGTATTCCTAAAGCTCACAATGATGTCTTACTAAACTGATGCTTCTGGACTTGACACCGCTCAGGCTTCTATTATGCAATATCCAGCATATTACTAACTAAGTGCTTTGTGCAATTGTTTCAGTATATCATCAGGCGGGTCATACGGAAAGTATACCGGCGCCTTTTTCACAACGCTCTGGAAGATCGCCAGAATCATACTGAACTCCATCAATGATATTTCAAGCCTGTTGGGATGTAGTTTACGAAAAATTACAAAGAATGCCCCGTGTTTACACGGGGATGAATTTGTTTATCATGCTCTGGACTCAATGTCCAGAGCATGATAATTTATTCTTCAAACGTTCATATTGTGATATAATGTC
>Ga0315279_10003477_pt1 | contig 21895 bp, 18 predicted proteins | sample YL17G06_20_MG_FD_203694 | JGI IMG/M metagenome (GOLD analysis project Ga0315279, IMG submission 203694) | Sediment microbial communities from Yellowstone Lake, YNP, Wyoming, USA - YL17G06_20 | ecosystem: Environmental > Aquatic > Freshwater > Lake > Sediment | place: USA: Wyoming | collected... | reverse complement strand
TATTCCTCTCCGAGAAATCCATTTCTCGCTGCATAGGGCATATCCTCCTTTCTATCGTTTCCTAAATGGATATGCCCTTTCGCTTTATCCTGTCAATATAAATTTACACAAAAGAATTTACACAATAGGCGGATCGGGGAATCCGGCAACTCACTTGGTTATCCCTTTTCCTCAAGAGCCTTCTCTATTTCTTCTTCGGTTTTTAAAAGAGATTCAGCCTTTGATCTTATTTGTTTAAGGAGGCTTTTTATCTGAATCAGGGTATGTCCTGAGACCTGCTGGGGACGATGGGTAAAGTCGAATAGTGGACTTATGCCTGCATTTTCTTTTCTTCCCATTTTACGGGGTGATCCTTCGGATATATCAGTCTGAGCTATGCTTTCAGCCAGTTTTTTGATGTTATCTGCGGCTTTCTGCTTTTCATCCAAAAGCAGAACCAAGGTGTCTTCAACCATCCCTTCCTTAATCGCTATCAGAATCTGTTCGGACAGACTCAAGATTCTCTCATACTCTCTCAAAACGGTCTCATATTCTTTGACTAAATCCAAGGCTTTCTCCTAAATTAGGGCAGGGGTTCAACCCCTGCCTATCCTGAAAAAAATATTGTGAGCCGATCTCTCTGGGTTTGAAGCAAGAATGGAATCCCTCAGGAGGAATCTTTTAAATATTTGGCCTTGACGATCAAATCCTATTGATTTCCGTTTCTGGGGTGGTAGTAGGGGTAGTTCAATTGGATGAAATTTCACTTTTACCTTCAGGCGGTAAGTATTTTTTTAGTTCCTCCTCAAGGGTCTTGACTCGATTTTTCAACTTTCCTATCTCTTTTTTCAGCTTGTATTCATGTAAAGCCTTCTCCAGGGCACCCTTTAGCTCGTTCAGCTTAAAAGGTTTCATCACATAATCGTAGGCTCCACAGCGCAAAGCCTCGATGGAGCTTTCGAGGGTGGGATAACCGGTCATGATGATAGAGGGTGTGTTGGGATCTACCTCCTTTATCTTTTTTAAAGTTTCGATGCCATCTATCCCCGGCATTTTCAAATCTATCAATGCCACCTCTACCGGCTGAGATTTGATCAGCTCCACTGCTTTCTCCCCACAATCGGCTAAAACTACCTCATAATCCTCTTTGGTCAGAAACTCAAAAAGTAGTTCTCTTATGAAAAGCTCATCGTCTACCACCAAAATCTTTTCTTGGGACATCTTTTTTTCCTTTAACATTCTGGGTCAAAGGTCACAACATTATGAAATCAAAAACTCTATGGACATATCTTTTTAATCAGTTTTACTCTCATCCCTTGGGGAGAAATGCGTTGAAATTTCACCTCATCCACGCACGCTTTCATCAAGGGAATTCCTCGACCTGAGGTATGAAGCGACTTAGCTGAATCCTCCAATTTCAACGGTTGAGGAACAAATCCTTCCCCTTGATCTTCCACCTCGATTTCTACACAACTCTCATTCATTTTAAAAATAAGGGCAATGGTTTTGGAGGGATCATTTCTGTTCCCGTGAATCAGGCTGTTGGTGACGGCCTCATTTGCCGCTAAGATTAGGCGATCTTTGATACTATCCGTTGCGGGCAAACTCTCTAATACCCTGGCAATCAAATCACATACCCTCTCCAGATATTTCATCTCACTGGGAATATAAAATTTAAAAGTCTCGGACATGAAACTTCTAATCCTTAAAAAGCTTCACTTTGCCCAGACGGGCAAGCGTCTTTTTGAGTTATCGTCAAAACCGTTTTTTTACTTAAATGGGTAATTCACATTGGGCTAAAAAGATTAGAAAAATAAAAGTCGTCTCAAATCTTTGTTTCTATAATTCTCTAAAAAAACATACTGTCCAGCGTTTTTTAAGCATTTAGGAGGATGCCTAATCCACCAAAATTGGTATTATAGCAAACGCAATAAATAATTTTACATTGTCATTGCGAGCGTAGCGAAGCAATCTCGCTTTAAATAAATCAATGAGTTAGGGATTGCTTCGTCGTTCCGCCGTTGGCGGGACTCCTCGCAATGACACTCTATTTAATGCGTTTGTATTAGTCATCTTTCATCCTTCATACCTTGACGTTTCTTCGCCACCTTCTTTTTCACCCCCTTTTTTTGTATCTTTATCATCTTACTTATTTCTCTTCTCAAAATCTGCTGGATGCTTTTTTGATTTTCATCATAATCCAAAAGTGCGATCTTAAAGACCTCTTCCACTCTTTCCACAAAGATAAATTTGGTTTCCTCTCTTATCCTTTCTGGAACATCCAACAGATTATTTTCATTGCCTTTGGGCAGGATTATAAAGTGAATTCCCACCCGGTGAGCGGCGGAGACCTTTTCCCTGATCCCTGCTACCGGAATAACCCTGCCTCGCAAAGAGACCTCCCCGGTCATCGCCACATCATTTCTGATCGGTTTGTTGCTCATCACCGAGGCGATGACTAAGGAGATGGTGATTCCGGCAGACGGTCCGTCCTTGGGAATGGCGCCTGAGGGGAAATGCACGTGAATATCGTGACCGGTAAAATCATCATAGCCTATTCCCAGAATTTCGGCTTTGGATCTAACGAAGCTGTGGGCGGCTTGAATGGACTCCTTCATCACATCCCCCAATTGACCGGTGTAGATGACCTGACCGCTTCCCTTCATCTTCAAAGCCTCGATCAGCATCAAATCCCCTCCTGCTTCGGTCCAGGCCAGTCCAATGGCTACCCCTACCTCCGGTTTCTTGGGCACAATGTCCGGGATATAGATAGGGGTGCCCAAATACTCCTCCAGATTCTCCTCCGTAATTTGGCAGGAGGTGAAAGGCTTGCCCGAAGTCTGAGTCTTAAGAGAGGCTTTTTCCCTGGCACATCGGCGACAGATGTTCTCCATCTCCCTTTGCAGACTTCTTATCCCCGCTTCAATCGTATATTGCCGTATTATCTTTTTTAATGCTTCGTCAGTAAATTTTAGGTCTTGCTCGGTCAAGCCATGTTTTTTAAGCTGCACCGGCAGAATAAATTTTTTGGCAATCTCCAGCTTCTCCTCTTCTATGAATCCGGAAAACTCGATCACCTCCATCAAATCCAGGATTGAACCGGGGATGTCATCCACTATGTTGGCGGTGGTCACAAAGATCACATCAGAGAGATCATAAGGGACTCCCAGGTAATTATCTAAAAAATTTGAATTTTTCTCGGGATCTAACGCTTCTGCCAAAGCCGCAGATGGCTCTCCTTTCAAAAGGTCGGAAGACATCTTGTCTATCTGCTCTATCATCATCACTGGGTTTCCGCAACCCACCTCCCTGATGCTTCTTAAAATCTTTCCGGACATAGCCTCGGTGTAAGCTAAGCGAGCCCCTTTAATCTCCGATTCGTCTCTGATTCCAGCGACACTTATTCTAACAAACTTCCTTCCCAGAGCCTTGGCAATGGATTGCCCCAGCGAGGTTTTGCCAGTTCCCGGAGGACCGGCAAAGCACAAAACAATCCCCTTCCAATCATTTTTCAATTTGCGGATGGAAAAAAGCTCTAAGATTTTCTCCTTCACCTTCTCTTGTCCGAAATGCTCCTGGGTTAAAATCGTCTCCAATTTTTCAATGTCAATCTCCCCACACTTCTCTTTGATCCAAGGCAGGGATAACATCCACTCGATATGGGTTCTTATCATACCGTATTCTGCGGAAGCGGTGGAGATCAACTTCAGTCTTTCTGCCTCCAACAAGGCTTGCTTTTCCACATTAAGGGGAAGAGAAGACTGGGTTATCTTTTCCTTAAGCTCCGACACTTCTTTTTCCTGGGGATCAAATTCCCCCAGTTCTCTTTTTATCTGCTCCAGCTTTTTCCTGAGAAGATACTCCCTTTTCTTCTTTTCTGAATCCTTGTTACTTCGATTTTGATTTACCTGATTCATCACGTTTCTCTGTTACGACTAAAATGAAAAAAACACTACCATGCACCATGGTTCAAAAATTATTAAGACCAATACAGGCGTCTGCCTATTTAATATATCGTCAAAAAGAAAAAAAGAGAAGAACTTTTAAAAAAAAGTGAGGGGATTGCAAATAGTCCAGACTGAGGTTTCTGAAAAAGTGCCAGAATTCGGCGGGCTAAGAGCCCACCCTACGTGGTCAGCTATTGAATAACAATAACTTAGTCCCGCGTAGGCGGGGCTCCCAGCCCCGCAAAAATTACTTTTTCAGAGGTCTCTCGTTTATATGCCAATCCTACGGATCCAGAATTCGGAAAACCTACATCCTTTCTGGGACTTTAATACCTAAAATAGAGAGTCCATTTTTTAATACGGTTTGGATTCCCTTGGCTAAAAGCATTCTGGCTTGGGTTGATCTTAAGTCTTCGGTGATAATCCGCTGTTTCTGATAGAATCGGTTGAAAGACGAGCAAACATCTATAAGATACGAGCAAATGATCGATGGTTCGTAAGTATCTGCCGACTGCTTGATTTTTCTGGGATAATCTTCTAACAATTTGATTAGCCGAGCCTCTTCCTCCGTTGAGAAAATTTGGTGGTCGACATCCTTCTTTATTGTCTTGCCATATTTTCGTATGAGACTGCACAAGCGGGCATGAGTATATTGCACATAAGGTCCGGTTTCGCCATCGAAGGAAAGAGCCTGATCCCAGTCGAAATCTATATCCTTGTTCCGCCGGGTGGAAAGATCGGCAAAGATAACCGCACCGATTCCGACATCGTATGCCACCTTATCTTTATTCTCTAAGTCTGGATTTTTCTCTTCAATTATCTTTCGCGCTAACTCAATCGACTTATTTAAAACATCCTCTAAAAGGATGATGTTTCCTTTTCTGGAGGACATCATCTCTTGCTTGAACTTTATCCATCCGAAATCGACATGCACGCAATCTTTTGCCCAAGTGTATCCCATAAGCTCCAAAACCTTAAAGACCTGTTGAAAATGAAGCTTTTGAGCAGTCCCCACCACGTAAAGGTTTTTGTAAAAATGATAAGTATTGTATCTATAGATCGCCGCCGCTATGTCTCGAGTGGCATACAAAGTGGCTTCATCCTTCTTTTTAAGAAGACAGGGTGGCAGATCAAATTTTTCCAAGTTGACGATCAAAGCATCTTGACTTATCTCGGCTAAACCTTTTGCCTTAATCTCCTCGATGGTTTGATCCATGAATTCATTGTAGAAACTTTCGCCCGCATAGGCATCGAATTCTATGCCCAGCATCTGGTATACACGGTCAAACTCCTTCAGGCTACACTCTCTAAATTTCTCCCACAACTCGGTAGCTTCTTTATCTTGATCTTCCAATCTTTTGAACCAGGCTCGGGCTTCTTCTTCCAGTTTTGGATCTTTTTCCTCTTCCTTATGGAATCTAACATAAAGATCGTAAAGGGTGGCTATGGGGTCCTTTAAGAACTCCTGTTCATCCCCCCACATCTTATAGGCTAAGATTACCTTTCCGAATTGCGTCCCCCAGTCCCCCAGATGATTGATACGAACAACATTAAATCCCAGCTTTTTATAAATATGATATAAAGCGTTTCCGATCATGGTCGTTCTGAGATGTCCTATGCCAAAAGGTTTGGCGATATTGGGAGAAGAAAAATCAATTATGATGGCCTTTTCTTTTCCAATCTCATCCGAACCATACGATTCTCCCTTTTCAGAAATCTCAGTAAGAACAAATTCAGCCAATTTGGTTTTATTAACTTTAAAATTGATATAGGGACCTATGGAATAAACCTCTTCGATCAAATCGGTGATCTTAAGCTTTTGGGCAAGTTCTGTGGCTATTTTTTCCGGAGCCTTTTTTAATTTTTTGCTTAAGACAAAGCAAGGGAAGGCATAATCCCCCAATTTTTCATCCGGGGGAACCTCCACCAAACTCTCAAGCTCATCGGTGGGAAGATCCACTTGTTCTTTCAGGGTGTTTATAATATCAGCAATGAATTTGTTCATACAACTCAAAATGTAAAAATAAAAATTCAAAATTGCAATGCAAAAATCAAAATTATGGAAGAAAGTTTGGAGTGTCAAGCTTCAGCTTGACCTGGAATCTATGTAATAACAAGAACCTTTTACCTGGTTCACCTAAAGGGCGTGTTGAAAAACCTTCTTGTTCGTGCGGGAATTGGATTTTTCCGCCTTTGGCGGAATCCCGGTGACCCGTGCGAGAGTGGTTCGGGAATTCCGATTCCCGAACCAACTTAACTCTCACTATATAGAGATTTCAAGTTTCTCGGAAAGTGAGGATAGCTTTTCCGATTTTTTTATCTTCCTCTGTAGAAAAGAAGAGATAATAGAGAACGCTGGAAATAATATATAATCCAACTGTGATCAGAAGTGGAGGAGTGAAAGAATAGGCTTTGATCAGTCTTCCCCCCAGATTAGCACTGGCGGCCCAAGATGCGGTCCAGGAGAGCATCAATAGTGCATTAGCCAGAGCATGCTCTTTTTCTTTAACTTTTTCCATGGCGAAGTTTGTGGAGATCGGCTGACCCATATTCATGAGTGTGCCTCTAAAGAGAAAACAGACCACTGCCAAAGGCAAGTTGTAAGTAAATGCCAAAACCAACATAAAAGGGGTAGAGGAAAGCTGGGTGTAGACGATGGTTTTGATCATTCCGATTTTTTTGGACAAAAGCGGTCCGATCAAAATTCCAGCCAGCATAAAGAATTGCAAGAGCGCGAAAAAGATTCCGATGGTTCCGGCAGGAAGAAGAAACCGATCTCTGAAGTAAAGATTCAAAAATGGGATAACCAGACCTGCCCCCATTCCCACAATAAAAAACGGCAAGCAGAGTTTGAAAAGCAAAATGCCCCTTTCGGTCAAAAGTTTTTTATCCCAATCTTTTTTATCTTTGGTGAGTGGCTCTCTTTTTTCGTCTGGTTTTATCATCATGAATGGAATCAAAGCCAAAACGCTTAAGAATACTGATAAATATAGGGAATAGCGGAAAGCAATGGCACCAGAACCAACATAATGGGAAAACAGATGGGGAAGATACCCACCTCCCAAACTTCCCACGATTGCCGCAACCAAATAGATGCCGAAGTTCAAACTGAAAAGATAGGTTCTTTCTTTGGGAGTGCTGTTTCGCATCAAGAAAGGCGCGGCCGCTACCCTTGCCACACTGCTTGTCATTCCCAAGGCGAAGCTTGCCAGAAGAAGCTGGGTTCGTTCCACAAAGCTTGCCTGCAGAAGAGAAAAGATTCCAGCAAAGACCACCGAAATAACCAGAATCTTTTTAACCTGGACTTTAGGAATTATGAAAGCGGCCGGGACTGAAACTATGGTCATGCCCCAGCCGGTCAAAGATAAGACTTCTCCAATCAGATCTTCTGTGAAGCCAATCTCCTTAAAATAGAGATTCAACAGCAAAGAGAAGATAGAAAAGTTCAAGCCCACAAAAAAGATGCCCACCAGAAACAGTCGGGCATTTCTGGAGAAGAGTTTTAGATGCCCCCAATAGTCGATGATGATATCGATGATTCTTCGTGTCAAATCTTGATCTTTAGCACTTTCATAAAAGTCAAAATGATGCATTCATTGGTGATATGAAGCGACCCCCTCACCCTTACCCTCTCCCCACAGAGGAGAGGGGACTTCATAAGTTTCCCCCTCCCTCGATGGGAGGGGGTCTGGGGGAGGGTGATTATGTCAATTGCTTGATTCGTTTGCTATAATTAGACAAAGGTCATCAGCCTGCGCTTTTTATGTAGTTAAATGTTCCTGAAAACGTCTCCACCACCGGACCGATCATATAAAGATGATCGTTTTTCTCATTCCATTCTATCTGAAGCTCACCATGATCGAATTCTGCCTTGAGTTTTCGCTCCAACTTGTTGTTCAATACTCCGACAACGGTTGCCGCACATGCTCCTGTGCCCGAAGCTAAAGTCTCACCCACCCCCCTTTCCCAGATTTTAAGCCGAATATTTTTAGGACTTAATATTTTCACAAATTCGACGTTGGTTCTTTTTGGAAAAATCGGATGGTTTTCCACCTGTGAGCCGATCGTTTTCCAATCTTTCCCGAACTCATCCACAAATATCACCGTGTGAGGATTCCCTAAAGAAAGGCTGTTAATTCGAACTTTTTTCCCGTCGAGCTTCAGTTCTTGGTTTATGCAAACATCCCCTCTGCCCTTCATCGGGATCTTTTTTCGTTCTAAGATGGGCTTGCCTATGTCTGCTTTGATCAAAAAAACTTTAATATGGTGAGCTTGTCGAACCACTCCGGTCTTAATTATCTCGGTTTTTATCACTCCGGCTTTGGTCTCTATGTTTTGAACTTTCTTTTTCGATAGACCATGTTCGTAAAGGTATCGGGCGAAACATCTGATTCCATTTCCGCACATCTCCGCTTCGCTTCCATCCGGATTGTAAAAGATCATCCTGAATTTACAAATCTTTCCGGGGGCTATCAAAATCAATCCGTCGGAGCCCACTCCAAAATGTCTGTGGCATATCTTTTTTGCCAGGTCACTTAAATCTATTCCCGACAAGTTCTGCACGTATTCTGTGTCTTGAGATTTGAAACAATCGACATAGATGTAATCGTTGCCCAAAGCTTGCATCTTGGTAAATCTAATCTTCATGTATGCTCCGAGATCAAGACGCGGACAGCCACAAGGGCTGTCCCTACAACTGCGAAAATTAGAAACAAGGTCAAGCTGAAGCTTGACACTCCAGTCTTCTTAAAACCGTTTATTTACCAATTCCTCTGAATTTTGAAAAACCTTCTGCAACTCCTCTTCGGTCAAACCCGCACCTAACCCTACTTTTCTGATCATATCCTTTGTGAATAGCTCTTTTGATTGATGGGCATCTGTGTTAATCACCAGATTTGCCCCATATTTTTTGGCTAAAGAAACTAAGCGACCATTTGTCAAACAATGTCCTCTGCGGGCAGAAATCTCTAAATATATCCCTTTTTCCTTAGCCATTTGAATCTCTTCCTCCGTTATCATACCCGGATGAGCCAAAATATCAATGTCACTTTGAAGACCAAACCAATTAGTTTTGGGAGCGACCGGCTCAACTGGCGACTCTCCGTGTGCCACTACTATCTTTGCTCCCAGTTTTCTGGCTTGCTCTGCTAACTTCGGGATCAAAGAAGGAGGCATATGAGTTATTTCGACGCCGGGAAGAACTTTTATTCCTCCGTGTTCATTCAAATCATTTGAAACTTTGATGAGCTGACCCAAAACTATCTCCATATTCCCCGAATCCACATGATCGGTCAAGGCAATAGCCTTGTATCCGGAGATCTCTGCCCTTCTCACCAACTCAGCCGGAAGCAATGCCCCATCGCTAAGAATTGTGTGGGTATGTAAATCGATCATAAAATATCGCCTTTGCCAAAAGTTTAAATTCTTGTCCCGCAAGGCGGGATCCTTCGGAAAGAGCTAATTTAATTGTATTTTTTTATTATGCAAATGTTTTTTCTATCTTGGTGTAGATAACAAATACAAATCATACACTCTTAGGTCACAAGAAAAAGATAGGCAACACTTCATGGAGATGATATCTAAGCTGATGGGGGGGGAACTTGTAACTCACCCCCTTTTGTTCCCCCTCTCTTAACAAGAGAGGGGGATAGGGGGTGAGTTTTCAGGATGTTATACCACTTAAGTTAAAAAGACATTTTCTCTTATCAAAAATTACGACAACTAAATTGGAGAAGAACCACAAAAGAAAGCCTAATCCATCAAACCAAAATTTTTTCTGAATTTCGAAGATTCTTCTTGACAAAGAAATTTTTTTTATGTTTAAAACAAATTGAATCCTTTAACTCTTGGATTTTGCCGGAGATTAGTTTGGTGTTACCAAACCGATTCTTCATAATACGAAGGAGCCATGAAGCGAAAAGCATTGTTACTTATGGCAGGCTTATTGTCAGCTTTAATTTTCGTATATGGATGTACGGGTAACAGTCGGACAGCACACACCGGATACAGTAACTTAAGTAGTCTGGCTGATTCGATCACGGTCACACCTATGAAATCTGGAAGGTATAGTCTGGTCTCCGAATTCTTTGAAAAGCTGGCAACTATAAGTCAAGTTGAAGGGACTGATTCTGCCTATTCCACACTATTTGCCTTCTTCAGTCGTTTGCACCCGACCACAAGAATTACGGATTCGCTGGCAGTGCTTCAATTAGTTGAGTGGATGCGAAACTGTTTCACTATGATGGACTCAGGTGGGGTCTTTTTCACCAATGGGGATGCCGACACGTATGCGGCTTGGTATCTCCAACGAGTAGAGGGAAACCGGCAGGACCTGATCGTTATCTCCTTACCTTTCTTGGTTGCACCGGATTATCGCAGGGTCTTGCAAAAAAATCCCCACATTCGCAAAGCCTTGGATCTATCAGAGAAAGATACTTTGCCTGTTCCCCCTTCGACCAGTGAGACGCAAGACGTTTTAGCGAAGATAATCACGCGTCAGATTAGCCTGCCACGACATCCGCCGCTCTATATGGCGCCCCGCTGTGGAATCGAGGACAAATTTGAAGGGCATATTGTCCGTCTGGGGTTAGTATATACTTATCAAGACTCAATCCAACTACAAGGTCAGATTCTTGATAAGCTCATCTCCAAACTCACTAAAAGCTGGCAACTTCGCTACGCCTCAAAAGGATTACCGACTGATCCCAGCTATGCTGCCCGATTCGGCGTGATCCAATATTTATCTTTACTTTTGATCTTCGTGCCTGAGTTTGAGAAACAAAAACGTTATGAAGATATGGACACTTTATTCACTTACTTGGGACCTGTCCTGGATGCAGACTGGCGATTTCCAGCCTTAAGATACAAGTTTTGCCACAGGACTGAAGAAGAGTGTCGTGGTTATTTGGAGAAGGTAAAGCAATACGCCGCCGCTCATCCCGATGATCCTTCTATTAAGGGAGTCCTCGACGACCTTGAAAAGAAATAACAAAACACGCTTTAAAGAGAAGAATTTAGACCATCTTGAAAAAAAGAAAGATTTTTTAAAATTTTTCTTGACAAAGAAACTTTTTGTGTTTAATTGCGTATAGATGTGAATAAAAAATGGTAGCCTCTAAATCGGAGAGAGATGGTCGAGTAGATGAAATATAGATTGTTCTCACTTAATTATTGTGCAATACAAGGGATTAGTATGCCCATTTTTGTCGCCACCTCTGGCACAAACCATAAGTTTGATGTCTCTATGGTAAGGAGGCTACTCTGAGATAGGTTAATTGACAAAAGGAACTTTTCAAAACCGTGACTTATCCAGAGTAGGTCACGGTTTTTTGTTAAGCGAAGCATTCTTCGCATATAGAAAGGATGAAATCATGAATTACGCAGTTGAAACTTTCGATCTGAACCGAACCTTTAAGCTAAAAAAAGAAAAGAAAGAAAAGGATAAAAACGAAAATAGTAAAGTTGTAGCTCTGGAGAATGTGAATCTGAAGATTCACGAAGGAGAGCTTTTTGGTCTTTTGGGACCTAATGGTGCGGGAAAAACCACCCTGATTAAAATCTTATCCACCTTGCTCCTTCCTACCTCTGGAACTGCGCTGGTGGATGGCATAGATGTAGTGAAGAATCCGGAGGAAGTTAGAAAGAGAATCAACATGGTTACCGGGGGAGAGCACTGCGGGTATGGAATCTTGAACGTGCGGGAGACCTTATGGATGTTTTCCCAGCTTTATGGCATACCCAACAAGAAAGCCAATGAGAAGATAGAGGAGCTTTTGAAAATATTGGACATGGAGAAGTTCGCCAAAACCAAGATTGGAAAGCTCTCCACCGGGATGAGGCAAAAGCTCAACGTCATGCGGGGATTTGTTTGTGATCCCAAAATCATCTTCTTGGATGAGCCTACTTTGGGCTTGGACGTTCAGGTCTCGCGGGATGTTAGAAAATACGTGAAAACCTGGCTTGCGGAAAATCCCGAAAGGACCGTGCTTTTGACCACTCACTATATGGCCGAGGCAGATGAGCTTTGTGATAGGTTAGCTGTTATAGATCAAGGTAAGGTGTTAGTTTGTGATTCGCCGCAGAATCTAAAAAAGTCATTGACCAAAGATGCTATCTTCCATATCGAAGTCAATCTGACTTTGAACGGAATGGAAAAGTTCGGAGAGATTCCCGGGGTAAAGAAATTCGCCTATGAACACAAAAGTCACATAGGCCGAACCTTTTTGAAGTTCATATTAGAGGATGAATCGGCAATCTCCCATGTGACTGAATCCATAAGTGACAATGGCTCCAAGATAGTTTCTCTATCTAAAGTGGAGCCCAGCTTAGAGGACGTTTTTGTGGCATTGGTAGGAAGGGGACTGCAAGATGAAAACTGATCTGAAAACTAACATAAAGGCAGTGATTGCGCGCGCCTACGTAAGGATTGTGGCGGCCAACCGGGAGCCGAGCTGGTGGTTCACCGAGACTCTCTTGCCCGTATTGAGCATCGCCGCTTACGTTTATGTATATAAAGCCTTGAAGGCACCCGAAGAATACACCGGCTTTGTTATCTTGGGTGGCACCATGAGCGCTTACTGGATAATGGTGCTGTGGAGCATGGCGGCACAATTCTATTGGGAGAAGGAGATGGGAAATCTGGATCTGTATATGATCGCCCCCATCTCCCGCATGTCCATACTCTTGGGCATGGCTTCAGGCGGGGTCCTCCTTACCACTACCAGAGCCTTTGCCATATTCCTGGCAGGAAGCCTGATCTTCAAGGTAAGTTTTTCCATAATAAGCTTCCCTAAGCTATTGGCGGTTTTCATCCTGACCCTGGTGGGATTATATGGATTAGGCATGCTCTTTTCGTCTTTGTTCTTGCTCTACGGCAGGGAAGCCTGGCATGGGGTCACTTTGTTACAGGAGCCGGTTCATCTTTTATCCGGATTCTTTTTCCCGGTAAGAAGTCTGGGGTTTGGGGTAGCCTTGGGGGCGTCTTTGATTCCCCTGACTTTAGGTTTGGATGCTATGAGACAACTAGCTTTTAAGACGGGCGCCAAATCCGGGTTTATCAACGTTAACCTGGAGATCATCGCCTTGGTTATCCTGTGCATACTCTTTTTGGTGCTTTCCAAATATGCTTGGGATTTCATGGAAAGGTTGGGAAAGAAAGAAGGAAGATTGAGCTTGAGGTGGCAGTAGCTGGATGTTTCGAAGCTGGTTTAAAGGTGAGAGGTCTGTGAAAAACTACCGTAAATGGGCAAATCCCGACGGATCTTCGATTGGAGTGTTCACCTTTAGGTGAACCGGGTTTAAGTTTTTGTCTTTCAATAAGTTTTTTGCGGGATCCATAGGACCGGTCAAGCTAAAGCTTGACACTCCAAAAAACCTTACCTAATATGACTTTTTCAGAGGTGTCTGGAAAGACTACTTGACAAAAAGGGTTCACTATGAAAAAACTATTAAAGGAGAAAATTGTGGCGATCTTCACCAAGACCAAAGAGAATCTAAGAACCATCAGAGTTGCGGGCGGGTTGGGGTGGGCTATTGAGTCGAACTGGGCTGATCCTTTCCTTTTCGCCATCTATTCCATTGTCAGACCCATTGCCTCATCTTTGATCCTGGTGGTCATGTATTATGTCATTACCCGTGGCAAAACCGGCTTGGACCTGTTTGCCTATCTCTATGTGGGCAACGCTTTCTTTATGTATGTTTATAACGTTCTTTTCGGAACTGCCTGGGTTATCCATGAGGATCGAGAGCATTATCAGATGCTCAGATATATCTACATCTCGCCCATAAAAATGTATTATTACCTGTTCGGGCGGGGAATTGCCAAGATCATCGTCACCACCACAGCGGTGATAATCACCATCGCTTTTGGAATATTGGTCTTAAAGATCCCGATCAATCTGTTGGCGGTGAACTATCCTTTGCTTTTGTTCTCCATAGCCGCAGGAATTTTCATCATCGCCTGTTTGGGCATACTTTTGGCAGGGATAACTCTGGTCACTGCTCGCCATAGCATGACTTTGACAGAAGGATTAGCTGGGCTTTTCTATCTTGCCTGTGGAGCCATCTATCCCATAGATATTCTGCCCATCTGGCTGCAATATCTCTCTAAGGTATTGCCTTTGACCTACTGGCTGGAGCTGATCAGAAGATCGGTCCTGGGAAAAAGCTTGAGCACAACTTTGGGAGGATATTCTAATTTTGAGCTTATTTTGATCATGGCAATTACCACGCTCATTTTAGCTTTGTTTTCTCATTATGTTTACAGATCCATTGAACATATCGCCAGAAAGCATGGAAGGATAGATCAGCTGACTAATTACTGAAGTCAGAAGTTAGAAGTTGGAAGTTGGAAGGTTAGAAGGTTAACACGCTAGTGGAATGTAACATAAGTTTAGGGTAAGATAGTTGTCACAATTTATTGCCACGACCTTTAGGTCGTGGGATGAAGTGAAGAACTCCCCCACTCCTATGGGCTTTAGCCCACAGAACCGAATAAATTTATGTTACAGAGCACTGGAAAGTTTAGATGACTGGTGATGAATGACGAATAACGGATATTCATACGAATACATACGCAAATGAAATTCGTCATTATTCATTAGTCATTCGTCATTTTCTTTATGAGGTGATTCTTATGGAAGGAAAAAAAGTTAGAATTAGGGCTTTAGAAAAGACAGATGTGGATGAGGCTTTGAAATGGGTAAATGATCCTGAGGTTACCGCCACTCTGACTATGATGGATCCGGTTTCCAGATACCATGAGGAAAAATGGATAGAAAAAATGTTAGATGCAACTGACGAAAGAAATAAAGTCTATTCTATCGAGACCAAGGATGGAGTTTATCTGGGAGGGATCGGACTGCACCGCATAAATTGGAGGGATCGAAATGCCGAAGTCGGAATAGTTATTGGAAAAAAAGAATACTGGAATAAAGGATACGGAACTGATGCCATGATGACCATCCTTGATTTTGCCTTCAATCGCATGAACCTGCACCGGGTATATCTGCGCGTTTATGATTTCAACCCTCGAGGAATAAAATCGTATGAAAAATGCGGCTTCAAAAAAGAAGGGGTCTTGAGACAAGATCTTTACCGTGACGGCAAATACCATGATACCATCATCATGGGAATATTACAAGATGAATTTTGTTCCCCTCTCCTACCAGTTTTGTAGGTCAAGCATGGCGTAGGCCTGCTTGACAAATCCTCTGACACAACTTTGAAAACAATATAATGTAGTGGCGGAGCTTGTTGAGCTTTGCGAAATCCCGCTTTGGCGGGGTCTCCGCTTCTATTTATGGCGAGCCCCTTGCTCCTTGCGGATGTTATTCGTATGAATGTGCGTCCCGATACATCGGGACATCATCCAGCGGTGAGTTTCTATTTGGTTGGCAAAATACATCGTAGGGCGGGTACCCATGCCCGACCAATCACCTGCACTTTTTCGGTGACCTCGTTTTATGGTGAGCGACTTGTCCTGAGCGAAGTCGAAGGAAAGTCGAACCATAAAATAACTTGACATTGGAGAGTATTAACTATAGATTCACTTGTTGATTCACATATTAAAGGGGTATTATGTGGAAGCCATATAAGACGCCGGAGCGCCGTCATGTTGGCCATAAACTATTGAAGAAAGAGAAATTAGACAAGATTTACGTTGGAGTATTATGCGTATGCACTCATACGAGTCTGGAAGGGAATCCAGAAAGTGGGTTTATGTGGAAACCATATAATCAGTAGTTGGCCCGCTTGTTGTATGCAAGGGTTAGTTTCCCGCCAATTATTGGGAAGATACAGATTAAAGGAGATCGTTAAGGACATGATCGCATACCTCATCTTGGTACATCGGTATCCCGGCCAGTTCAAAAGACTTTTTAGGGCAATTTACCACCCCGCCAACTACTACTTAGTACATGTGGATAAGAGAGCAGGCGTTGGATTACAGACGGAGATACAAGATTTCTTGTCAAGCTTTGCCAACGCATCCTTGCTGAAAAGCCAAAGCATTCTTTGGGGGGGATACAGCATGGTAGATGCTGAATTGCGAGGCATCGAGGAGTTATTGAAGATCAGCTCGGAATGGGAATTCTTCATAAACCTTAGCGCACAGGATTTCCCCCTAAAGTCGCAGACGCACATCCAAGACTTTCTTAGCCGCAATATAGGAAACGATTTCATCAAGGTGGCTAACCAGAGAAAGGTTCGTCCCGAGACACTAAATCGAATACAGAACTACTTTATCGAGTTTAGGAACAGGGTCCTACACACTTCTATGAAGCGACCGTATCTTCGAGGCGTGACTCCTCATATCGGAAATCAGTGGATGATCTTGAGTAGAAAGTTCTGTGAATTTGTATGCTACAGCCTTGAGGTCAAAAGGTTCAAGAGATTCTATCGGCGCACCTTCATACCTGATGAAGGATTCTTTCAGACGGTAATAATGAATACTAACTACAAGGGAACTATCGTGAACGACGATAAAAGGACCATTGACTGGGTGCCGATAGGAACAATAAAGTTACGTCCGAGAGACTTCACATCCAAAGACGCCAAATTCTTGCTCGCAAGTCGAGGCTTGTTTGCCCGCAAATTCGACGAAACCGTTGATGCAGGTATCTTGAGTATATTGGAGTCAAATCTATTAGGTGTTGCGTCAGGATCTTCTCTTCCGCCTCTGGCGGAATCCTGCTGACTGACGCCCGGAAACCATTGAAGAGAGAGAAATTAGATAAGATTTACGTTGGAGTATTATGCGTATGCACTCATACGAGTCTGGAAGCGAATCCAGAAAGTGGGTTTATGTGGAAACCATATAATAAGTAGTTATGCGGATGAAATAATGATTTTGGAGCAATATTAGAATGAAAGATTTTAGAATTGATGACATAATCAGGTATTTAATAACTGGTGCTTGGATATTTTTCTTGTTGAATCAAAATAATACTGAGTATGAGTATATCAATTATGATAAAGAGTTTCTTGTAATACTTATTTCGTTTTCGATAGGTGCAGTTGCTTATACGGTATTCCGAACATTTTTATACCCATTACTTCAAATGGCATTAGATTTAATCATTTCTGAAAATACTGGAAGAAATTATCTAAAAAATAAGTATAGAATAAAGAATTGGTGTACAAGAAACGATCTTTGGATTTTATTCCAAGTTAGAAATATTAAGAAATTTTACGGAAATTATAGTATATGGCTTTCTTCCTTCCTGACTATGTACACATTGTCGATAAGCACGTTTATCGCGATCTTATTTGGAGATTACGATATAAATGAAATATTTATTTACTCGGCAATATGTGTCATTTTGTTTATAGGTGGAGCATTAAGTAATATTAAATATGAAAAAAGGCTTTTCAATAACACTGTATTTATTTCCGAACCAACATTGAAAGAGTTTGTAAAAGACTATCTGGAAAAGAGAATTTCGATAAGACATGATTGAGCACCGCATAACAAGGCGTCCGAACCGACCTTCGCCATCCTCGCTCCTGCGTGTGCCCACTCGGCGCGAATCCGCTCTTCGCTGGCCTCTCAACCAGTTAGTAGGTCAGGTGCCCTGAGCACCTGCCACCAAGATAAGTCAGGAACTCGGACAAGCCCGTCTGGGCACGGGGCTCCTAACCTGCATGCTCGAATATCGCGTTATTGCGATAAATAAATCCGGCGAAGGTTCGCCGAGTAATACGGTGATGGTGGTTTTGTAAATGGGTTTATACAGACTGTATAATTATTGTTAGGCTGGAAGAACACGTGTGCCCCGCTACTGAAATCACAATCCATCAGATCCAATGGTGAGTCGATGAGCCATCTCTTCAACGATCCCGTAGGTTGCGCAGAGGACGACTATTCTCGCTCCAGCTACGTCCGCAGTCTCGTTCAAACTCCTCAATCTTCACCAGCGCCACCGTTAGGGTCTAAAAGCACCATACCGAAGATAATTGTTCAATTTTGGCACAACTCGGACCGAATACCCAAAGATGTGCAAGAGTGCCTTGACACTTGGAAACCACTTGTAGCTTACGGCTTTGATAGATTGATATTTGATGATCAAAAAGCCAGACGTTTCATTTTTACTGAGTTTGGATCTACTCACGTCGAAGCCTTTGATCTCTGTTATCACCCGGCAATGCGATGCGACTATTTTCGACTTTGTTATATCTTGTCGAGCGGCGGATTCTATGTCGACGCGGATGAAATGTATCAAGGAAAGGATTTTAACCATCTTTTTGATGATAAAAGATTAAAGATACAACCCCTTTGCTATGACACCGAAATCGGAGCAATGATCAAACCCGATGTCTTCATGAGAGATCGACAGTATTCGCCCAAGTGGATATTCTATTTTAACAACAACCCTATAATCTCTCCGGCTGGACATCCAATAATCCGTCTCGCCCTCGAAAGGGCAACTCGCATTCTAATAAACTCTAGAGAGAAACCAGAAATCCAATCCACGACTGGACCAGGGAACCTCACTGCTAGCTTAGTTAGATATGCCATTGCTCGAGAATTGACCGATGAAACTCAAGACTTTCTAATCCTGTCTGATTGGGAGGTCATGTCGATCAGTCCCTGGCCTTTGAGTTACCGAAATGACGCGAGGAATTGGAGGCTTTCAAACGCAAAAGAGTTTGTGGAAGGCAACTAGTCGATACTTTGTAATGTAGTAAGCAATGCAAGAAGTCTCTGGCCTATGAACCATTTTAGTTACCCAGGAATGCTTTTCCGGTTTGCATATCGCCTTGCGCTCAGCGGACGATGGATAGCCACTAAACCTGTCTGCAAGTCATTCGGGCGTATGACTACCCCACCATCCGAAACGATTCAACAAATATATGTCATCAACTTAGACCGACAAACTCTCCGATGGGGCCAAATGCAACGAGAATTGCAACAAATCTACGACAACTCCGGCACGCCTCTATTTGAATTGACGAAACGTTTTCCCGCAATTGACGCAAAAGACTACGCAGTCGCTCCTAACGAATCTGTAATCAAGCCCTACTACTCGCTTGCCGACCAGCTATATGTAGAACCACAGCCAGCTATATCTACAGGTCGGACAAATATTGATCAACGTATTAAAATGACGCGCCAAGAGGTGGCCGTGGCACTTTCGCATATCGAGGTATGGAAACGGATAGCCTTAGGCGAACATGGCTACACGTTGGTACTTGAGGATGACGTTTATTTTCGCCGCGATTTCGCTCAATTTATGGACCAAGCATGGGCTGACCTGAGAAATGCGCATGGATACTCGCCTCCGTTCGACGTTTTTTATCTATCTTACAAAGAGGTAAAGACTAGAGCGCAAAAATCTGACGTATCAGACTTTATTTTTAGACCTTTTCGCGGTTTGTGGTATCTCTCCGGATACGTTTTATCTAAGAGCGGGGCTCATAATCTCTTAAGCCTCCTTCCCGTTCGTGGCCCCATTGATCTATGGATTAATTATCAATTTGAAAAACTCAATGTGTTCGCAACCTCAAAATCCGTCATTAATCAAAGATTGGACCATCGATCCGATAACTTATACTCGATTCTGCCTGTTCTATCCAAGATAGGTATCCTGAATAAGGAGAAGCCAATATTGTTTCAGACAAAACTATTGAAGGGGCCTGTATTTGCCGTTGGCAGGCATGGCTCGGGATTGACCTCGCTCGCTATGGCACTCTCGATGCTGGGCTACCGCTGCTGCAGTAATGTTAAAGAATTACCAACGATCGAACGTGAGAGTCTCTTTCATAACAAGCGAGGGCGAGTATTTGATGCATACGTTAATGTTGGTTCGCTGGAAGAGCATTACGTCGAGCTTGCAAAAGTGTACCCCAGCGCTAAGTTCATTGTTACGGTAAATACAGAAGAAGATTTAGCAGAATTGAATCATAAAATACTAAATGAACAGGGCGCTCCACATGACGAGGGCAATCTTCTCGATATTCACATACTAGTTCGTCGAATTCAGCAATCCTCAGATAATCTACTGATATTGCCGGCACAGGCATCGGACAAGTGGAAGTCGATTTGTAAATTTCTCGAGTGTGTTCCGCCCAATAGTCAATACCCAGCGTTCGTCGACCAAATGCAACGCCGACTTTCTCTCGGCAATATCAAGGACGGCCGGGACAATTTTCCTCGCACCCATAGGTTGAAGTTCGATGCCTCGCCTTGGATCGCTATTTCAAACAAAAACTGGATTGGGGTCCCATCCGATGGGGGCAACCTTGAAGCGATGGCTGATGAGGGCTCGATAACGGTATGCGAGCGGTTTCGCAAGCTCGACAGTTCGTTCTGGATATTGCGCGACGATACATTTCCGAGCAATTTGGCCCTTTTCGAACCATCCAACTTTTCGATTACGGATGATGGTGCTGCAAGATTGACGTTGCGTAAGGAGCGCTCGGGCGTGCGGGATTATACCTCTGCTTCGATTTGTAGCCGCCAAAGGTTCTTATACGGTCGATTTGAGGTTGTAATTAGACCGGCGAATGCCCCGGGCGTGGTAACGGGAGTCTTTTTACACCGAAATTCCCCACGCCAAGAGATCGATATCGAGCTTCTTGGCAAGGATACTACCAAGCTGCTGCTGAATGTATACTATAACCCAGGAGGCGACGGGGCGAGGTTTGAATATGGGTACAGAGGTACGCCAGTCCTCATTAATCTCGGTTTTGATGCGTCCGAGGACTTCCATCGCTATAGAGTTGAATGGTCTCCCGCAGCAATCCGGTGGTTCGTCGACGATCGACTCGTGCATGAGCGGTTCAATTGGGAGCCAACTCCGATCCCGCATCTTCCGATGCAATTCCATGTGAACACGTGGCCCTCGAGGTCAGTGGAGCTTGCGGGAAGGCTTTTGGATCGTAAATTGCCTGCCAGTAGTGCTATTAGGGCCATTCACTTGAAGGCTTTTTTGGTGGACGAAAATACGGAGTTGGATTAGGTATTGTAAGTCAGCGTCCTCATGAAGTATCTGAAACAGTTCTTTCTCAGTGTGGTACATTTTTATGCCTTCGGATTACAAATCCGAATGACCAAACTTATGTAAGAAACTTAGTGCCGGAAGCAGAACGTGATCTTGTTGAAATTCTTGCAGGTCTTGGTAGAGGCGAAGCTATGGCATTAGGTGAGGCGGTTCCTCTTCCAACACGATTACAGTTTTATAAACCATCTCCAAAGCCAAACAGTGATGATGTCGATTTCTACACTAAGTGGAAAGAAGGACCAGATGATATTGATGTTGATAAAATTGTAAATCGTTGGCGCCGCCAAGAACGCTGAAAAATTAAATATCGGCCTTTTCAGGCTAAAAACGGGCATTGAGTTCGTAGCTCAAGTGCCCTGCGCACCTGACACCAAGATAAGTCAGGAGTACGGGGCTCCTGACCTACAAACTACGGGAGTTAAAGGTTGCGTCAGGAGCTACTCTTCCGTCTCTGGCGGAATCCTGGTGACTGACGCCCGGATCGTCTCAGGACTAAGTCCTGACACAACTTTGAAAGAACCGGGGCTTTTCATTGTTACTCAGTGACTTACCTCCCCAAGGACTTCGTTTTCTCCCACCAGAAACAACAAAATCACTCGAACTTTGATGGTGAAAGAGATAGGGTGCCGGTTAGTGGGAGAGGTTGTTGTTCCCTCTCCCCACCAGGGGTGTGTCAGAATTTCGGTTTTTGTAGCCGTCCCGCTTAGCGGGGCGAAATCCCGTGCCCGCCAGGCTCGTCCCGCACTTTGCGGGACGCATCCCCTGACCTGGCGAGAGGTCATAAACTTTGCTTGTGGTGAGCGTAGCCGAACCGTTCACGGTGAGCATCGTCGAACCATTCATACCGAACATAACGAATATAAAAATTATGAAAACAATGTTCAGAAAGTTCAGAATGTTCAGAAACTTCAGTTTATGGTGAGCAAGGTCGAACCACTTGTCCTGAGCGCAGTCGAAGGACTTGGGGTG
>Ga0315279_10003476_pt1 | contig 21899 bp, 25 predicted proteins | sample YL17G06_20_MG_FD_203694 | JGI IMG/M metagenome (GOLD analysis project Ga0315279, IMG submission 203694) | Sediment microbial communities from Yellowstone Lake, YNP, Wyoming, USA - YL17G06_20 | ecosystem: Environmental > Aquatic > Freshwater > Lake > Sediment | place: USA: Wyoming | collected... | reverse complement strand
ATGAAGAAGTAACAAGGCATATCCATAGGCAGTGGTTCAGCAGACAAAGCAGGAGACATAGTGATCTGTCGAAGGATGAAGTTGCGAGGAATGCGATGGAGTAGGCATGGTTCGGATGCAGTTGAGAACATTCGTATCATGATACTCAACGGAGAATGGGATCGATTCTGGAGTAAGTATAAAGCAGCTTAATCCAGTTCGCGGACGACAAATTTATGCTTGGTATGTCAGTAAAACGTCGAAATCATAGTCCAGAATTTAAGTTCAGAACAGCCCTGGAGGCAGCAAAGGAACAAAAAACTATCAGTCAATTAGCTAGTGAACTCAACTTGCATCCAAACCAGATAAGCAATTGGAAAAAGCATCTCTCGTTCCGCCGAGTAACGGAAGAACAGATTCTGGAAGATGGAAAAACCGTGTTTCAGTCCAATGGTAAACATGAGTTACAGACTACCCAGGAATCGGAGTTATATGAACAGATTGGTCGCCTTAACATGGAACTAGAATGGCTCAAAAAAAAATCTGCCCACTTCGGTTGATAACAAATGCAGTCTGATAGAACCAGCTCATTCTGTCCTGAGCATTCGACGACAGTGTAAACTGATAGGACTGAACCGTGGCACATACTACTATCAACCAGCAAAAGAGACTCCACTGAACCTGACTCTGATGCGTTTGATAGATGAGCAGTATTTAAAGTTTTCGCTCAAGCGGGCGATGTAATCCCCTGTATTTGCTCCACTATCAGCTTGTCTTGCTTGGTTCGTCACGTAGATTGTGTAATCATGGCTTTTTGGTAATTTTGCAGCGTTAAAGCTTCAACCTTTAATTGGAGGATATTTTATGCGTGGATTAAAGTTTATGGGAAATAGCAAAATCGAGCTTGTGGAACTCCCTGACCCAAAGCCCGGCGAGGGTGATGTATTAGTGAGAGTAAAAGCCAGTGCGATATGTGGAAGTGAGATGGGTAGTTATAGAAGCCCTGAACCGATGGAAGGCAACCCCGGTCATGAAGTTATGGGCGTAGTAGCTGATCCAAACGGATCAAAGCGGTTTTGTGAAGGTGATCGTGTCGGTGTTTTCACGATTCAGGGATGTGGTAAATGTTTTTGGTGCCTTCAGGGAAAACCAGATTTTTGCGTCAAGGCTGGTACTTTTCCAAACGGTCACAGCGAGTTTGTGGTTTCTAAAGAGATGTGGCTACATCCGCTTTCTGATGACATAGATGATGCGACAGGCGTGCTTCTTGCCGGAGATGGGCTTGGTGTGCCTTGTGGAGCCAGTACGAGGGCAGGTGTAGTCGCTGGTGACGTCACTTGTGTCTTTGGCGTGGGTCCTGTGGGGCTTGGCATGACGCTTGTGCATACGTTTATCGGCGCAAGGGTGATTGCTGTGGACATTAACCCTCACAGGCTGAATCTTGCATCTGAGATGGGCGCATGGAAGACTATTAATTCAGCAGAGACTAGCGATCTTAGAAGCGTACTTTTGGAACTTACAAATGGATTGGGACCTAACAAGTGCTTTGAGTGTTCAGGCAGGCAGGAGACACTTGACGTTGCTCTGGACGTTACGATCCCCGAAGGCATAATTACTGTAATTGGTCATGGCGAACAAAAGATCAATCCGCAACGGCTTATATTCCGCAAGAACATGCGACTGATGGGCAACTGGGTTTGTCATTTCAGCGACTACGATAATATGCTGAGAATGCTGCGCAATGGGCTTCAGGCAACGAGGCTCGTTACTAACAGATTCCCACTGGAACAGGCTGACGAAGCGTATAATCGCTTTTCACAGGGCTTAGAAGGAAAGGTTATACTCACTCAATAGAAGTGGATTCATTAGACCGATGGCAAAATCAACATTGTAGTCCAAGCTTCTAGCTTGGTAAGCTGGTTGCTTACGCATTACAGAAAGAAAATTGGTTCTTCTGCCTAAAGTGTGGTGAATATGTCATTCTGAGCGACAGCGAAGAATCTATTCGCATAAAAGAACAGAGATTCTTCACTTCGTTCAGAATGACAAACGCTTTATTTCCACACTAAAGTCAGAAGACATTAGAATTCAACGCACTTATAGCCTAGCTTTTTAAGTTGTTGAGTTTCTTCTGGTCTAGGATCCTCGTTATTTATTGTATATATGTATAGCATTGCAGAATAATGCTCCTCTCTATCACTGTTTTCGTTTTCCTTGGGTGGACGAATTAAGCCTTTGATTGTATCCCCATTTTTTAGGTTGAATTTTTTGATCTGGGCAGGAGAAACATATATATCATCTTCTTTTTGTCCTCCCAACCGAACAAACCCATAACCGGATATATACCCAGGATATGGGATTATCTCTAATGTTCCTTTAACTACATTCATACTAGATTCCGGGTCAAGCTTCTCTTTACTAAAATCCTGTTCAATCATTTTCATTATCTCCTTCTTCAATTGCTTTCTGGCTTTGTGCATCCTGCTTTCTACTGTTGTCAAAGGCACTTCCAAAAACTCGCTGATTCGTTTATAAGATAACCCATCCATATAAAAAAGCGTAACAGCTAATCGGTTCTTTTCAGATAAAGAATTCATTGCTTTCTGAACAGCGTCGCATAATTCTTGCCTTTCTATATCTATTGAAGGGTCAGATCCATTTTGCGCAGGCATAGTATTTATGTCAAATTCTTCTTTATTTGGCGGTTGTTTACGAATACACATATTGCAAAAATTAATAGTGATTCGTCTGATCCATCCGGCAAATTTCAATGGATCATTCAGTTGTGATAGTTCCAGATACGCTTTCAGGAATACTTCCTGCACAATATCTTCAGCATCAGCAAAGTTTCCCAATATATGGTATGCCAAACCATAAACAAGTCCATAGTATCTATGCACTAAAATGCTAAATGAATCGGTATGCCCTTCCAATGATTCTTTTACTAACTGATCAGTTGTTGTTTTCATGCTTCCTCCAGATCCTATTTGTTACATTATAGATGCAAAATTGCATGAAAAACTTGCCTATATTTTTAAACTATAGTATATGTATTTCAGTTCTCAATTTTTACAAGAAGAAGTTTTATTGAGATGACATAATGTTAAGTATTTCCATAAATGCTTTCATATACTAAGACGGAGCAAAAGACAGAAATATGAAAAAAAGTGAAGAATATGATGAAAGGGAAGTTCATGGGGGAAAGATCGGTTAGTTTTATATATTGTACCATTTTCAAAAGTGAAATTGGTAGTCGCATCCCTTTAGGGTGCGATTTTGTGCGACTACCAATATGTGATAATCTTTTTATTCAGAAACGATAAGTAGCCAACCACGCCCCGGTTCAATCGGAATCGAATCTGATGGCTTAAAAGTCGCTGATGGTTGGAAATCTTTTATCTCAGGTGCAGAGAAGGCTGAATTGCTTTAAGGTCTTCCTTTGACAAGATAACGCTAACTAATCGTCTGCTTCTCGATTTGATATAAAGCAAAATATTAGGACATTCCCTTGATCATTCGTTTGTATTCATCGTGAGTGCCGATCCAGACCCAGATGAAATCCTCACCATCATCCACAGCAAGCGCCCTGTAATTCATTCCGACTCGCACTGACCAAAGTTTACCAACTTTTTTGAAATGAAGTGATGGATGTGAAGGGTTTATTTTAAGTAATTCAAAGTTTTCTTTCGATAACTTTTGAATAGGTTCAGGAAGGTTCTCAAAGCATATCCAAAAGCGGTTTGTTGTCCTATGCATTTATAGTTCCTTAGTCATTCCCTTCGTTTTTTCCTCAAAGGCTTCCTTAATCAAAAAGTCCAAATTTCCAACTTTTGAGTCTAATTCAATTTGTCTATCCCATTTTTCCCAATCCCTTTCAGAAAACCATAGTCTAAAACGAGCATATTCATCTTCCGAAAGCGATTCTATTGCAGATTGAATTTCTTCTACTCTCGACATATTCAACTCCCATCCTTTTATGTTATGATGCTCTTTTTTATTCAGAAACTATTAGCAACCAACCACGCCCCGGTTCAATCGGAATCGAATCTGATGGCTTAAAAGTCGCTGATGGTTGGAAATCTTTTATCTCCGGTGCAGAGAATATCGCTTTATTACCGTCTAACCCAAGTGCCTTCCAATCAATGTCTAGTTTGCACGTCACTGGTTCCTTTGCCCAGCTTGCTATAGATCATTTAGTTTAACCTCATAATTAGCCACTGATGAACACGGGTAGAAGAAAAGATGCTGGATTCAAGATAGTGATCAGTAATCAGTATCCTGTATCTTCTTCAATCTGTGCTATTTGTGTTCATCTGTGGTTAATTTTCTGATTTAAAATATTATCTTAATTGTGAACCATGCTTTCTTTGAGCGATAATAATCTGAAATACATTTCTTTTGGTGTCTCATCCTCGTATAGAAATCCACTGGTCGGGATGAAGGCGGGGTCACGGAAATCCCACCAAGTTATGGCTTCGAGTTCTTTCCTTGCGTAAGCCATAGTGTAGAACCATTCCATCCAATCTGCCTGTATCTTTTCAGACCATGGGAAATGCCATTCGCCTTGAGTCCTTTGCAACTGTTGTGATTCCTGACCTTGTACCTGATACTCGGCGCACCTGACGCCAAGTTCTGTTATATGGACAGGCTTGCCGAATCGTGCATATTCATCAAGAAGCTTGCCTATGGAGAGCATATCCCTCGCTGGAAAGTATATCTGCACACCAACTACGTCAAAATTCACATCTGCTTGCATCAGGTCATCAAGATAAGCCAGAGGTGTGTAAACCCTGTCATATACAGGGCCCAGATGAACACTGCCATCGGCGGAGTATTCACCAAACGGACAGCAGTTGTTGACTATGATGGTAGCATTTGGGTCTTTGGAACGGGCTGTGTCACAGCATATTCGAGTGATCTCAACTTCCTGCTCGTGAGTCAGCTTTAGACCGTTTGCCCAGTCGTGTGCTTCGTTTATAACATCCCATATATTTATACGTCCCTTGTATCTTTCGACGCTTCGTGCAACGACTCGCTCACAGTGTTTTTGAGCATCTTGCCATGATGCGCCTTCAAGCCATTTTGGTATTCCAGCCTGATGACCCCACCAGAGCGGATGTCCTTTTGGTTTTATACCCACACGTTCGCACCATTCAAGTATGGTATCAATTCGATCATAATTCGGTTTGCCTTCCTCTGGTTCAAGGGAAGCAAGATAAAAAGGCAGTGTTCCAAAGTTAAGGACTTTTCTAAAGAAATGAGCATAAGGTGTGTCTCCACCATAAGAGAAGGTATTACAACCAAACAGAAAACTTTTCTTTGGAGAGTGAGTAATGCTCTGCCTTGATTTTTCGACAATAGCATATTCACCAGCCCATAGAGAGTGTGAGAGTGCTTTGAGGTTGAAAAATCCAGCTTTGTCTGGTTTAATTTTTGCTATCTCAAGAAATTCCTTGCAGGCTTCCCTGTGAGCAAGACATTCTGGTGAGAAAACGCCTGTCTCTGTTAGCTTATTCACGTCATTCAGACGGCTTTTTGCAGATTCCAGTACGAAATCTAGCGTTCCGCTATCTGCGCTGTATCCTTCACCACAGTTATCCGCAGTTACCCAGACGTTGCCAAAATCAGGCACCAGAATGTGTGCGTGCAATGCAACGCCTTTGTTAAGCGTTTCAATGGTCACAATTCCATCAGAGCCAATTTCACTTTTACGTCTCATTGGCTCAAAGTGCAGGTCGGATGAATACAAGGAACGAAGCGACCATTCTGACATGGGATTCCCGTCGCTATTGATCAATCTGACTTTCATTTTTTGACTCCTCCATTGTTCATTAATTCTAACAGGTTGTGTCGAATTTTCGGCACTAACGAGTCCATCAACTAACACTTAAATAAGAAATAACTAAGGCTCATTTTGACTCTGATAGTATAGCGGGCTTGGGGGTTGTTAGATCACTGCTCAATATAGTTGGACACCAGAATTTTTCGATGTACTCAATTATCAGATTTGTACCTTCTTCATGGCTGACGTATGGTGGTTTATAGGGATTATACATCGCATCTGTAAGGTCCCTTACTAGAACAACATTGAAGCCCCATTTTACCATTTGCTTTATACCAAACGACCTGCCGAGTACGCACATATTCGTGTGAACTCCCATAATGATCACATTCTTAATACCCTTCTGCGCAAAGACGTTGTATACTTGCTGACCGTCATCGCTTATGTAGTCAATATCTTCAATCTCAATTGCTGGATGCTGACGGTGCCATGCCTTGTAGCTGTTCGGTTCACCAGTATCAGAACCACCATCGGATGCGTCAACAGGCTGTGGTGGATCATCATGAGGTTTTGGCTCTGGCGGAGTTAATTGGGGAGCGGATAATACATTTATTCTGGCAGGATGATACTTGTAAAAATCCATTGTGTCTGACGGAGCGTGAACTATCATAATGCCACGATCTCTTGCGGATTTGATGACCTGATTCATCCTTGGAGCCATTATGCCCACTCGCTCAGTAGCGCCCCATGACCAATGCTGGTTCCACATATCTACAATTATTATGGCAGTCTCCGAAGGATTCCACGTCACTTCCTCGTCAACAATCAGCCAACCATTGCGCCCAACTGTCCTTGCAACTTGAGAATGAGTTGACAGCACGAGCATTTCTTTTTCAGAAGCACATAAAATCATGCTAAATGGAAAACACATTGTTTCGATTATCATTATACAACCCCCTTTTATGATTACAATAAGGAAGAATTCGACAAGTATTATCTCATATATATGCCAACTTTTCAATAACGAGAATTAATCTTCAGACATGAGATAGATTCCTCTTTAAAACTTTATATATCCGATCTTAATGATGCCCGAAATCATATCTGAATATCAGAAAAAGAATTTGACAGTATCCAATTACTGTGCTAAATTAATGTTAAAAGCAAATTTAACAGTAAGAAATGCAAATATGGTGTTGCGAAAGGATATTGTCATGGCATTAACAACAGATATGTGCGTCATTCGATTGGGAAAAGGCGAAAGTATCTCTAACGAACTTGCAGAAATACTAGACGAAGTAGATATCGCCTCTATTCATTCATTTGTCGTTCCACTAGAAAGACCAACGGAATTGCATTATCACGATTTTGATGAATATTGGTTGTTCACCGAAGGTTCAACAACTGTGACTCTGCGGCTACCTGATGGAACAACGAAGGAATATGAGATCAGACCTTACGAACTGATAGCGACACCGAAAGGTGTTGAACATGGTCACGTTCCAAACGAAACAGTTAAAGGATTTGAATTTGTGAGTAAGATCAGAAATGGAATAAGGCACGGACATTTGTATAGATGAATAGCCCTTCCTGAACAGGAAGTTTGGAAAGGCTAGTTCACTTGGGTTATTCCAGCCCTACCCTGGAAGAAATAAATTTGGAAATATAAGCTTTATCCCGAAGATACTGGAATATCCCTTGTAAGCCTTGATTTTATAAACTGCACCAGTTCCTCCATCTTCGCTTTGTTTGGCGGTTCAAGTTCCTTGAGTTTGTATTCCATTTCAAGACGTGAATATTTGCCTTCACCAAGCCTGTGATATGGAAGAAGCCTTATTCTTTCTACACTTTTAACACGGTTTACAAGTTTGCAAACTTCGGAAAGGTTATCTTCAGTGTCGTTTATCCCCGGTATAGTTGGAATATGTATCTCTATGGGAATCTCCAGCGAATCAATCTCCATAAGATTCGAGATTATAATCTCGTTAGATACCCCTGTATATTTCTTGTGTTCCTGCGGATCCATAAGTTTGATGTCATAGAGAACGAGATCAACGTATTTCAGGATTTCTTTCAGAACCTCAGTCTTTGTATATCCAGAGGTATCAAGTGCTGTGTGCATATTGGCTTTTTTGCTGGCTTCAAGTACGGCGATGCAGAATTCTGGTTGCATTGTAGGTTCACCACCTGATAACGTCACACCGCCATTTGAGTTTTCGTAGAAAGGCATATCTTTCTTGACTTCGTCAACAACCTCGTCAACAGTTGCTATTTTTCCCTGCATAACAGTCGCCTCAGCATAGCAGTATTCTACACAAGTACCGCATAGAGTGCATTTATTTTTGTAATATTTACGGCCCTCGGGCGTAGCTTCAACGGCGCCGTTAGGGCATCTTTTGAAGCACTCACTACAACCAATGCACTTGTTCTCAAAGAAGACGATCTGCCTTTGAATTCTCATGGACTCTGGATTATGACACCACATACACCGAAGCGGACAACCCTTGAAGAAAACAGTCGTCCTGATGCCGGGTCCGTCATGCACAGCAAAACGTTTTATGTCAAATATAGTTCCTGTTTGCTCACTCATTTAAATACCCCTCAAAAATGTATAATAACCAAAGCCATACCTAATGACCTAAAGCCCCCCTTCATGCTCATTCCAGTCAATACTCTTTGTGCAGAATCATCTATCCAACCGATCAGGGCATTTCCTGTTAGGACCGGCTTTATCGCATTGATAAACTTTGACTTTTTATCATCTTCAACCGAATAACTGTCAAAAACATTCCCTGAGAAAGTTTGATTGAGTTTAATATCAATTTGATCATCAGCCCTAAGCCTTCCTATTTTAGTGTAACGCCCATCCATGAACAGATAACAATCCAATAGATCGTAAGTCATAAGGCTAGTAACCATAAAATTTTCATCTCCCTGTTCTTTAACGGAAACATTTTCGTTGAAGTAAACAAAGGATTCATCATAAAGGAGATGAGAAGATAATGCTTTCATTCCATTCACGTTCCGCCGTGTAACGGAAGAAAAGAAAATTTCGATTTTTGGAACATCTCCCTGCACAAGCTTGAAATTATTACCCCAATAGGTCTCTGTACCTTCAATCCCGGGATTTTCAAAAAAAATTGAGTCTGTTCTAGTAAAATCTAGCTTAAGATCAGTTTTTGCAGACGAAAATATATTGACGTAACCCCTAATTTTGGCGTGCGGTGTATCCTGATAAACATCTATAATAGATAGATCATTTATAATTGGAAGCCATTCGCCTGTTATATAGCTGAACCCTATCGCACATAAGGCGAAAGCTGTTGTAATCAATAGCATTATGATCCATGTCAAACCCTTTTTCCGTTTAAAAATAATATTACTTACTATACCAAGACACAGGATATATAGCAAGAGAAATTCGCCGATAAACTTGTATGATGGAATACTCAACTGTCTTTGAGCCGAAAGGAGTCGAAACACGCTATCATACTTAACATTAGCCTGCTTTTGTGGTTCTGGAATTATCATTTTCCAGAGTTCACTATTTCCTCCCCAAAATTTAAGCGTAGGGTCAGCATAGTCAAAACATAGAAATATAATTCTTCCTGCTCCTACTTTCCTCTCTGCTATTATAGGTAGACCATCATCTTCAGTGATAATCGCTTTGCCATCAGTTTTCAAACTCGATAACGTCACTATCATCGTAGTATTTGGAAAATCATATCCGAAGCGTTGGGATAATGAAGGTATCGCTTTTAATATTTTTGTACCAATTATTTTGACGGGCAAGAGTGGCTCAATAAATGTCCCAACGAAATTCTGAGAGTCAACACCACCAGATGTGATCAGAGTTCCACCACTGCAAACCCAATCTATCAAAGCATTTTTTTGGCTGTCTGATAAAGAATCTGCTGAAAAATTCCCTAATATGACTGTATCTACCGAATCATAGCCCTTCCATCTATCAGGAAGATTCTCTGCGGACACATTGGTAACATAAATTTTTCTGGACGAATCAATATTATTAATAAAATTTTTAAGTGCATCTTCGTTCTGATTAACTGTGACAACAAGAGTGCTTTCCGTAGGTATGACCGTGAGACGTGATTCTTTTTCCAGAAGTATTTTACCATCTTTGTCAGTTAATTTGATGTCAATGCTTTGTCCAAGCCTTTCTGGACGAATATAGAGATATTTAACCTTTTTCGTATCTCCAAAAATGGAGATCGGTGTCGAATAAATCTGCTGATCTCCGTATACATTGTTCTGTATAGACGCCGATACATAACCATCGAAATCATCACATAAGCAAGTGATCTGCAATGGCAACCAGCGATCCTGCTTATGGTAATTATTGAATCCGGCGATTATTTGCATATCTATGTCGGCAGGAAAACACACGGAATGAGAATTAAGTAAGATTAGAAGGATTACAAAATAAAATCTTGTAATAACCATTTTTTATCAGTTCCATTTAAGTATTCAATGCTTTGACTGCTTCTACAATACCATTCACTACCCACGCAATCATGAAAAAAGTAATAGAATTATATCACAACCACTCAAAAAATCAATATGTAATAAGCAAACTAATGAATACGCACTCATATAATAAATACTAAAGGTTATATTATTTCACAAATATTACTTGAAACCATTATATTGATCTGGTATAATCATTTTAAGATGATTGCTCAATAGTTAGTGAAACATTGAATGTAACTAAAACTTGAAAAAGGCAAATATATCTTTCTGACTATAAGGATCGTAAACACTTTACAAGGTTTTGTGTTATTTTGTAAAATGAAAAAACAGGGCAAGATTAAACTGGAATTTGTAAAAAATGTTGCACCTGAACTTCCTGATTTGGAAGTTTATCTTATGGAGGAAAGAAAGCAACATATTTTAGAAAATCATCCAGAAACAAAGGATTTACTGCGTCTTGTTCCTGATTTAATAGATGCCCCGGATTTTACTCAGTACGATACCAAACCTTACACTGTAAGATTTTATAAGTTCTATCCTAAACTTGCAGTCGGTGATAGAGTTTTACATAACAAATACCTTATGTGTACTGTACGACTTAATATTGATTTACCTCCTGATTACAAAAATTCAATCATTACCCTTTATTTGCTAAGAAAACCGATGGAAGGTGATATAATATGGCAAGTAAGTTGATAATCTCTTATGACAGAGATGGAGATATGTTAGAAATTGCCTTTGGTTCGACTCGTCAGGCTGTTGCCGAAGAATTGATCTCAAATCTTTTCGTAAGATATGATCTTGCTACCTATGATGACGAAAAGAATAAAGGAAAGGATATTATTGGTTTTACGGTAGCAAATATTTCGCTTTGGGATGACGATGATTTTCATAGTTTGGACGAACTGTTTAGTAATGATATGCTTAGGGAAACCATACGATGGGTTAAAAATAATCTGGTTGGAAAACCTATAGAAATTGTGGCGGCATAAGCAATGGGTATTATTTACTCGTCACACCAATCAAGAAATTCCTCATAGCTTATTTTCTTTGATTCAGTTGTGGTTTTCTGTGATTCTGATTCAATAAGTGCCGTTTCCATAAAAAATCTGTCACCTCGTTAAATTCGTATCATCTATACGCTCTTGATCTCAATTTAACCTTTATAACATTTACAGATTTTTCTTCATCATTGATCTCATAAACGACCCGATAATCCCCAATTCGTATTCTCCAATCATTTTTAAATCCTATGAGCTTACGACATCCACGCGGTCTTGGATTTTCGGCTAAAGCCTTTATATGTGATATTATATGATGGAAATCTTTTGAGATCATTTTCAACGGATGATTCTAAACGAATTCTATACATCAGGATTATACTCCTTGAGGAAGTCGTCCAAATCTCTGAATTTTAATGTTTTCTTTCTCATTTCCGCCAATTCTTTTATATCTTCAAGATCCTCCAAACGATCCAAAATTTCCTGATACTCATTAATATCAAGTATTACTGCGATTGTTTTCCCATCTCGAATTATGAAATCTGGTAATTTTTTCTCAATTGCATTTTCCATATTCTTGCCTCCAATAAAATCTAAGATATTAAATTTCGATTTATCTTTTATATCCACTAAGGTATATTGAGTTCTTTCCGAATTTCCCAATCAGGTGGTAATGGTTCTTGCCAAAGCCATGATACTTTGAACCAAAAATCCTGTATGGCTTCTGAATGATACTTGCCTTCTGTATCAAGCGAAACAGGATGATAAAAACTATCAGCACCAATACGATAAAATTCTGCCTGCTTTAGCATTGGGTCTATAAGCCAATATTCTGGTATTCCTGCGGATTCATACTCATTAAATTTTTTGATTCGGTCTCGATCTATGCTTTCTTTAGATATAATCTCTATTGCGACGTCAGCAGGACCGTCCAAGTAAGTTTCTTTTAGACGATCCAGATGACTGGAATGGACAAAGATTATATCTGGTTCCCTGCCTGAATATGGCAACTTCATCTGAAAAGGTGCACCAAGTATTTTACCAAGTCTGTGAAATTTTACATGAGAATATAGTATTGATTGAAGCAAAAAAGCGATCTCCTGATGTCTTGTTGATGCAGGTGAAGCCATAATAATTTCTCCATTAACCCATTCAGCTAGAGTATCCTCATCGCATAATTCAAGAAATTCCTCATAACTCATTTTCTTTGATTCAGCTATTGTTTTTTGTAATTTCGATTCCATAAGAGCTGTTTCCATAAAAATCATCACCCCATTTTAACTTATATTATTTATAAACACTCTTTAGGTGTTCTAAAGTCATGACAAAATAATATCATCTATTCATCATGCCATATCACTCTCCCAATGGTGGTTAAAATAAATATTATAGCACAACTATAAATACTATATATGAATATATATTCATCTGCTTTATCACGCTTAAAAGCCGCAACTAAAATAAACCCAACAACCCAACCCCACAATGAATAATACAAACCATATAGCATTGCTTTACCGACCCTTTTAAAGAATATGCCAATAGCCTCATTCATTCGCTCTGAATGTGAGTTTTGTTCCTGTTTAGACTCATAAGTCTGGTTTGCTTTTGCACCATCATATTCAGATCGTTGAGTTTCCGAAGATTCTTTCCATTCTGGTTGTCTATCAACCTCAGGTTTTCCATGTATTTCCCGATCATAAGCTTGCCTTTTTACTGGATCAGACAGAATTTCATAAGCTTCATTTAAGTTCTTCTGTTCCTTTTCAGCTAATTTATATAAGGGATTATTCAGCAGATTCTGATGTTTATCTGGATGATAGAGCTTACTCTTTTCACGATAAGCCCTTTTTATCTCATCTGCTGTTGTATTCTCCGAAACACCGAGAACATCATAGTAACTAATAGTCTTCATCAGTTGCCCTCTCACAACTTGCTATAATCACCAACCGGGATGCGATATAACTGTTCGGTGCTAGACAGCTTAATAACATGATGAGGAAATGGGTTATTAGCGAGTTCTTCGATCTTCTTCATAATTCGAGAAATAACTTTCTTAGGTAAAGCCTTAAAGTCTTTTTCTACCGATAGCTTAAAATCAACATTATACGGTTTCATCTAGCTTTAACCTTTTTTTCATTTCATCAAAGCTAATGATGGGTTCATCTCGGCGTTCAGCAACAACTGCAAGGTCGTGTAAATCTTCTAATAGTTGCTCATACAGTTCAATTGGAAGGATTACTGCCATTTTTTTCCCTTCATTATCTATGATATATTATTCTTTCAAGATACTCATATTATGCACCTCGCCTTCAAAGCCATCAAGTAATTTACTCTATGTAATCTTTGGAATTACCATCACCAAGCCATTTGAGCAGTGCGCTACGGCTGAATTTCCATTGTCCACTGATCTTTCGGGCTGGAATATTCTCTTTCCTCAACAACTCGTCCATTTCACCGACGTCAATTTTCAGAAGTTCACTTGCTTCTTCCAGATTCAGCACGTCCTTTTGTTGATGGGTTTCAGTATACGTCGCAGTTGGACTATAAGCGGATACGGTCATCCCTGCGTTTTGGAACGTTATAGTCTCAACAGGCTCTTCTTCTTGCACCTCTACCGTCAGGGCGATAGCCCTTGCCCTTTGTAGACCTACACCAAGTTTAGTCAGAGCTTTTGCGGCGACGCCTTCCTGCTCACGTATAAGCCCAAGGAGTATATGCTCAGTTCCAAGATATTTATGACCCATGCTCTGGCTTTCTTCTTCGGCGAATCGCAAAACGTCCTTAGCCCTAATACTGAGTTGCAGTTTCCCAATAACAGTTCCCCGTCCACTATCCTCTATCATACCTTCGACTTCGCTTTTTAACCTTTCAAGATCAACAGCGGAATCATTGAGAATGTCTATTGCCGCTCCATCTCCCTGACGGACCAATCCCAGAAGAAGATGCCCTGTGCTTACGTGATCATGCCCAAGCCGAGCCGCTTCTTGACTTGCATAACGAACAGCCATACTTGCTCTTTCACTGTACCTCATTTAAAACCTCTTTTGCCAATTCAGTATGGATCCCAATTCGGATGCCTCGGTTTCTGAATTCATCAGCAATCTTTATACATAAAGGCCACATACCCTCTTTCTTTTCCTTCACATAGACAGTAACATCAATAGTGTGTGGACTATATTTTGCCATTTCTACCTCTGCAACTATGCTTTCACCAAATGTCCTTTCAAATTCTTGAATAATATTATGATAACATTATTACCTAAATATGTTTTAAATCCCCCTTGCCCCCTTTTTCAAAGGGGGAATTGTAATCCTTTACCCATAGGGTTTTACAAACTTATGGGTAAAGATTAGCTTTTGAAAGGGAGAAATCTCATATTTAAGGTCGAATATTACCCATGCGTACATCGCTGGATGGTTCCAGACGGAACAGTCTTTCTGTGTTTTGGTGCGAAACCTTCTGCAATTCAGCATAAGGCAAACGAAGTTGCCTGATAAAGTTTATATGCCCTATAAGCCCAAGTCGGCACGTCTCTTTGTTCGCATCTCTGCCAATCCCGGTATCCGTTCCAAAAAGTATTCTGTCAGCATATTTTATGAAGAAATCCCTGATCTTTTTCTGATCTTCTGGATACATTATGTCACCCCAGCGCATAAATCCCCCAACACTCGTGTCAATGTAAGTATTCGGGTATTCCTCAAATATCTGCTCAAGCCGATCCCAGCCAACGTAATGCTGATGCGCCCCAATGAAACGCCCATTCGGATAAGCTTTTGCAATGCGCAGAAAACTTTGCAAAAGGTCTTCATTTGTATACTTGACTCCTTTTTCCCAACCCTGTGACCAATAGGCGTGTAATGATCCACCGGTATATGGAGATGCTGTCATGCGCTGTGTAACGTGCCACAGTATAGGTAACTGTCTGTCATTGACGATCTTGAATACCGCTTCCCATTTTGGATGCTCAAACTCATCAGGTTCGCGTCCTTCTATTATAAACGTTGGACTCCATAGTTTCAACCCTTTTGCGCCAAATTCTAGTGCTTCAATCAATGGTTCCGGGTCTGGAGTATCAACACCCGGAGCATAAAGAAATGCCAACCGCTTATCTTTATTTACAATTTCAGCGATCTGGTCATAAGAAAAAGGGTCATCTGAAAACGCATTCGTAAGTGTTTTTGTATGTCCGTCAAGGGTGATTATTTTTGCCAGACGCCACGCAATAGCCCAATCAAGCCACTTATTCAAATGCTTAACAAAATCGGTCTTTTTTGATACGTGAGTATGGCAATCAATCCAATAACGTTCTGAAGGTTGAAAATGAAATCCCCATCCTTTTGAAAAACCCCCATCTTCCGTTTCACGCTCAAGAACGTCAGGTGAATGTGGACGCATTTCGTCATTTATTTTATTCATGGTGTATTTCCTTTTAGTAATTTTATTGAAGCCATCCTGTTTTGATGATTTCAAAGATTCCGATTCTGATCATATTTACTGCAATTGACGCAAGCAGGATGTAAGCAACTTTAGAAGCCGCCCTCATACCAGCCTTTCCCATGATCTTTGCCAGTAAATCGGCTAATCGAAAAATCAGTAAGACAATGATCATATTCAAGATAATAGAAACAATAGTTGGCGCAAAACCATAAGAACCAGATAAAATCAGTAATGTTGTCAATACTGCTGGACCTGTTATTAATGGAGTACCCAAAGGGAATGCCCCTACATCTGTATACATCTTATGATGTTCAGACTCTTTTGGTAACAAATAGTTTACTGATATAGCAAAAATAAGTATCCCGCCTGCCACTTTAAAATCTGATACATTTATACCCATCAAAACGAGGATCGCTTTACCAATAAACAGAAATATTAAAGCTATAAGTGTCGCTGTCAGAACTGTGGTATATATTGTCTTTCGTCTATCTTTGACGTCCATCTCTTCAGTAAGAGATATGAATATAGGCAATACACCGATAGCATTCACCGCAACGAACATTGGTATGAAACAAAGCAAATATGGTTTTAGTAAATCAATCATTTTTACGAATCTCTTTACAAATTGGGATTTGTCTTGAGGAAGGATAGTTTTTGGACGGTTTCTATATATTTTTGTTTTACGATCCTCTGAATCAGAAAGCCAACGAACTATTGATCAGTTTCAAACTGAGTTTGATCAGTATCAGTCGTTGGATGAATGATTCCTGTGTTGTTCTAAACACAGAATATTATTGACTTTATAATGCTTTTATGCTATAATTCTTACATTAGCGATTGGATTAGATCACTTGGGTATCAAATCCCTAGAAGCCCACGAGCTTTAGTCGTGGGAGTAATCACCACCTTCCATATTGTATTTTAGCACAATATGAGAAGAAAGGCAAAACTTTTATCGAGATGAATTGCTGACTGAAGATTGAAGATTAAAGATTAGCAATGTATTCAATCTTATAATCTTCAATCCTGTTAATATGCTTTTTCCAGAATCATCATAGCGTCTTCAAGCATTACATGACGTGGGTTGACAGCTATGTGTCCGCTTTTCATTCCGTCCTCAGCCATTCTTGGAATAGATTCTTTTGTAACACCCACACTTTCAAGATTCGCTGGGGCGCCTATATCGTCGGCTAACTCGACAACAGCGTCAACTGCTGACATAGCCGCTTCCATTAGTCTCACAGATGATTCTACATGTTCACCCATAGAACGGGCAATATTGACGAATTTTTTGGGATTCGCAATCAGGTTGAATTCCATACCATGTGGAAGAAGTATAGCGTTTGCCAATCCATGCGGAACGTGGAACAAGGCACTCGGCGGAAGCGCAAGTGCATGAACGATACCAAGTCTTGTTGTTGTAAAAGCCATTCCAGCCATATTAGCGGCGATCTGCATGTTAGACATCGCAGTCGCATTATGTGAGTCGGCTATTGACTGACGTAGGTTTTCTTCGATCAGTCTTATTGCTGACAAAGCTAGTGTTTCTGAATAGACATTTGCATTCTTTGATAAGTAAGACTCAATTGCATGTGTAAGCGCATCCATACCTGCGGCGACCCGCACTATTGTTGGGGCAGTTGAAGGCATTTGTGGATCAAGAATAGCAACTCTTGGTACAAGCAAAGAACTCCACACGACAAATTTATAGTTTCTCTCAGTGTCAGTGATCACTGAAGAATACGAAACTTCGCTTCCGGTTCCAGCAGTTGTTGGGATGGCTATTATTGGCATAGGCGGATTTTGAAACTTGTCAGAACCCTCGTAGTCGCTTATGGAACCGGGGTTATTTGCCATAACAGACATAGCCTTTGCCGCATCTATGTTGCTACCACCACCCAAGCCAATTATTACGTCAAAATTACCGTTCTTAACTATCTCTGTTCCTTTTTCAACAAGCTTAACTGTTGGGTCAGGCATTACCTCATCAAATATCTCTGCCTCAATTCCTGTTGATTTTAGCAGATCATGAATATTATTAGCATAACCTATTTTTGCAAGATTCTTTCCTGTGACTATAAGTGCTTTACTCGCTTTTAAGGCTTTCGCCTCTGTGCCTATGTGTTCAAGTGCGCCCATACCTTTGACTATCTTTGTTGGTATATAAAAATTACTAACATTAATTCTACTCATTATTTTTTCCTCCATGAGAATGTGATAATATTAACTATATCACCCCTTTATTCTAGCAGATTTTCATTATATAGTCCACTGATATTATTTATACTTAAATTTTATACTTGAATTTACTTTCTAATAATGTTAAAATACAAATTGTCATGTAATAAAAGTATGGGAAGGATGTAGAGAAGAACTTTTATGTAATTGTTGCTGGTTCTTCTTGCGTCGGCTACCAACTAACTACCGTTTAGTATTGTTATTTGGATAATACTAAAAGTAGCTCAATTTAAGGAGACTGAATGATGAAACGACTCGTAATGCTTCTAGTAATTGCCCTATTATCTGTCGGAGTTATTTGTGCGGTTTCTGCAGAGAACGCAAAACTTTACACGACAGGCAATGTGTTAGCCGCAGGTAACTACAATAACAGTGCAACCAGCAGTGACCTGACTTTGATCATTAAATTAACCGCTGGCGATAAAGTTTTGGTGGATGAAGGAGCAACTGTATCCTATATATTACCAGACACAAATATAGATGGCTGGACTACAAAGGATTTCAATGATTCAGCATGGAAGGTTGGAATATCAGGTGTAGGATATGCAGATAATGATGATAATACAACGATCACAGGTCCTGTCCCATCTATCTATACCCGCTATCACTTTGATGCTCCGAATGCCAGTAGTGTAAAGGAAGTAACTTTCCTCATAGACTATGATGATTTTTACATTCTATGGCTAAATGGTGTGGAAGTTGCACGCTATGACCCAATCAAAGACATTGCTCCCGGTGGAGTACCCGGTTTTGATGAAGTAACAAAGAAGGGTGTTACTGATCATGAGTCATCAGATACTGCCGCAGGTAAACCAAACGCCGCTCGTTGGGATAAACCACAAGGCGCAGCGGCTGGTCAGATTGCAAAGCATGTTGTAGCTGTTGATCTCGGTGCTGTAGTTTCTGCTGTCAACGCAAAGGCAAAACTTGCTACAACGTGGGGAGACATCAAAGCTGTTAGGTAATACATACCTGCAAATTATATTTCTCGAATGAATAAGAGCGACCTTTACGGTCGCTCTTTTGTCTATAAAAGGAGATAGAAGATATGAACCAAAGTAGATTCTATATTTCCATAGCTATTGTATTAATCCTTTGTTCTATACCCGCGTTTGCTGAAACACCTAAGCTGTATAGCAAAGGTAATATTCTGGTTGGAGCAAACTTTAATGATGGAACAGGAAGTAGCGACATGACTTTAGTTATGCAATTATCAGGTGACGGCAAGGTCTATATAGACGAGGGATACCCCGTTAAATATATCTACAATCCTGATAATCAAGACATCAAAGGCTGGACAAAGATTGACTTTGATGATAAAGGTTGGAAGGATGGCAATTCTGGTGTTGGATTCTCTGATAACGATGATAACACCACAACTCCTGTTGCACTCCTTTCTATCTGGACCCGTTATCAATTTGATGTCTCTAACACCTCAAGTGTTAAAGAATTAACATTGCTGGCTGACTGCGATGACGCCTATACGGCCTGGCTGAATGGTGTTGAGATTGCTCGCAGTGTTTCAGTAACCGCTAAAGGACTAAAAGTTGGAGACGAACCCGCATGGGACTTTTCATCCGGTGGCATAACAAATAAAGAATCGTGTGATCTACCTGCTGGCAAGCCTAATGCAGATCGCTGGAAATGTGCTTTAGTCGAAAAAACAGTATTCAAAGCTGATTTCGGCGGTGCATCAGCTATGCTCGTTATGTCTGTTGGAAAACTTGCGACTATGTGGGGTAATATCAAGAAAATTTAACTTAGGGTAGGTTAGATCTCAACTTAACCTACAATTCTAAACTTTGAAATCTTTTGTCAATGCAAAGGCAAAACTTGCGACAGCATGGGGCGATATTAAATCAGTTAGATAGTGTCAACCCAAAATGATAAATATAGGAGGGCGATCATCATGATCGCCCTTCTGTCTATAAATTGACCTATTCCAAGAAATTCATTTCTTGTGCATAATTTAACATTTTGACCAAAGGGGAAGGCTAATAATGCTTAAACAACTATTTTTCTACTTAACGATCACTTTCTTGGTGATTTGTTTTGCTTCCGCAAGCTATTCTGCAGATAAACCCTTATTATACGTGAAGGATAATGTTCTCGCTGTTGGTATTTATAATAATGCTCTCACCAGCAGCGATATGACCTTGATCATTCGTGCAGATGTTGGAAAAAATACAATATTTGACGAGGGCTATGAGATTGCCTATACAATTCCAAAAAGTGATATTAAGGATTGGAATACGGTAAAATTTGACGCATCAGGATGGAAAACAGGGGTATCCGGTATAGGGTATTCCGATGGTGACGACAATACGACTGTTCCATCAGGCATTGCATGTGTATATGTCCGCTATTATTTTGACGTCCCAAATGCCAAGGATGTTAGAGAGATAAATTTTTGGGTTGATTATGATGACGCCTATATTCTCTGGTTAAATGACGTTGAAGTAGGGCGTTCAGATAATGTGAAGAATATTGCCCCCAAAGGAGTTCCCAACTGGAATCAAGTGCTGGGTATTGTCGATCATGAATCAACAGATACTCCTGCAGGCAAGCCAAATGCTGCACGATGGACTAAAGCAGAAGGTCCAGGCGCAGGACAGATTATGAAGCATGCCGCAGAATATGACTTAGGCGGAGACCAGCAGAAAAACGTCGGAGCGAAACCTACAGGAGCCGGTGGTGAGGGTTCTGCTCGTATATTCCTTAAAAATAATGTTCTTGCGGCTGTATGCTATAATGATGCAGCGTCAAGTTCTGATATGACGCTTGTTCTTCGTTTAGCGGGAGATGGCACTGTATATGTGGATGAAGGATACCCTGTTAAATACATCACCGATCCTGATAATGCCGATGTTCCTGATACTTGGATTCAGACGAAATTTGACGACAATGCTTGGAAAGACGGGGTATCAGGCGTTGGTTTTTCTGATAACGATGACAATACAACAACTCCTGCCAGTTTGATCTCAATATTTACACGCTATAAATTTGACGCACCAAATGCGGATAAGATCAAGGAATTGGTGCTTTCAGCCGATTATGATGACGCATATATCGCATGGCTTAATGGTGTACGAATCGCTGAAGCAGGTGTCGGAGGACTAGAAGGCGATCCACCAGCATGGAATGCTACGCAGGTTGCAGGCAAAGTGCCTAACCATGAAGCGTCTGATTTAGCAGTCGGCAAGCCCAATGCGGCTAGATGGAATAATGGCACAGTCGTTAAGACTACTGTTGGCTTCAAGTATGGAGGAAACTCTGCTAATCCGGTAAGCCCATCTGGCAAGCTGGCAAATACGTGGGGTAATATCAAGAAAATGTAGCTTAAAGTAGGTTAGGTTTATGAATTTTAAGAAAATAATCGGATAATTCAGTAAGAAAGCTTTTAAATCCCCCTAACCCCCTTTTTCAAAGGGGGAATCAGTTCTCCCCTTTAGCAAAGTGGAGTCAGAGGGGATTTGAGAAACTATACTTTTATTATCCCATTAATTATTTAATGCTCATCAACCTAACCTACAATTTGATCTTTCTCGGTTTATGGTATATCCTCCCTGTACACCAGCATATGTCCGTTTCATCAAAGAAGAACAAACGACCACGACGCTTGGGAATCAGAATCTCTGGTGAACTCATCGGTAGAATCAACTGTTTGTCAGGAACAATCAATCCTAATGAGATTCAGAGACATCAGACCTTGTGTAACCCAATCGGAGCAAGCTTATCTAGTCCACCTTCGTTATACAATTAGTTTTTATGACTTTTAGATTCTGCTTAGATTGTAACCCGTCAATAAAAAAACTTCAAGATATTTTCTTAAAACTGCTGTCATAAGCAAGTTTAAAAAAAGAATATCAACTTTTCTGGATTCCCGTTAATATGTTAAACTATTAACATAAACATGATATAATATCATAACAGACAGGTCAAGCAATATAGAGGACCTGATTCCCGTAGT
>Ga0315279_10003475_pt1 | contig 21901 bp, 16 predicted proteins | sample YL17G06_20_MG_FD_203694 | JGI IMG/M metagenome (GOLD analysis project Ga0315279, IMG submission 203694) | Sediment microbial communities from Yellowstone Lake, YNP, Wyoming, USA - YL17G06_20 | ecosystem: Environmental > Aquatic > Freshwater > Lake > Sediment | place: USA: Wyoming | collected... | reverse complement strand
GATCCAAGAGTCATGTGTTGGGTATATCTTCGAAGCGTAAGAAGATGAAACGGGGATTACAAGCAGAAAGGAACAGACCAGAAACAGTGTTAACATTATCGCAACTAGCTGTCTCGACGACGAATCCACTGCTCCTCTCCCCTCGGCAGACTAAATGGCAGTTCTGCCAATTTAAGCCTTTTGGAATTATCTTCTAGAGTGCAACTCCGATTACTACGGACTTTTGGAGGCTAACGAGAAGGAGAAAGGATGGGATCTTGGAAAGTCGCGCAGGTTGAACTGATCATTTGGCATATGATATTGTAGTTTTGGCGAATAAGGAGTTCAAAACAAAGTAGGGAGGGAGAAATATTTCTAAGCTTCTTTGAGGCTGCAAGGAATGCTGCAGATGCGGCGAGCAGGCCCATGAGTGCCAGTGTGAAGATGCTTCCGGGAATTCTGGAATTACTGACGTGTGGAAGATGAATACACGTTCATCTGATCCAAAGGTGAATTCTATTGATAGCATCGTGTGTTGCGGGTCAACATTTGTGGCTGTGAGGCCGTTTGGCGTTGCTATTGTGTTTGTTTGCAGAAGGATCATCCAGTCTTGCGGTTGGGCGTTTATTAGTGCTTTTGGTATGGTTATGTTTAGTACTCCCTGAGTGCCTGATGCGCCTGAGACATTGAAGTATAGGCATCTGTGAGGCTGTATCATTGTGACCGAATCGGGTACAATTTTTCCAGTGCTTACAGTGGTTACAGTGAAGCTCTGTCCATCAGACGTTACCGTGTGATCTATGATCTCATACGCCAAAAACGAGGCTGATGCTGTGGCGGTCAAATCATCATAGTCCTTAGCTGTTGGCGTTACGTTGTATCTTCCCGGGTTCGCGTATGTGTGGCTAATTATTGGGTTACTCGTGGTATTCGTGCTACCGTCAGCCCAGACCCATGAGTATTGTTTTACGTACGTTGGGTCTATGTTCAGTACACCGTCAGTGTTTCTGTAGCCGTAACTAGCTGACGCATTGAACGTTGTTGGGTTTCCTGAAGCCGGTGGATCTTGTGTCCAAGTAAATGCTGCCGCTGGAGGCCCCCAGTAATAGCCATAGATGTTGACTGTTGCATCGATTGGCGATCCGTAGGGCAAGTAGTCTGGCTCGGGGTCCTTGTTGGGGTGTCCCAGGAAGAACTCGCCAAAAACGCCATTGAGATTGAGATAACTTGAGGCTACAAGTGCCCCTGATGCTATGCCGTCCGGGTCTTGGCCTTGCCATATGATTTCTAAGTTTCCTGTGGCTAGTAAGCCGTCGCCGCTCGGCCACACTGCGTTGTCCCATATTCCAGTCGTTTGGTTGGGCGGAATCATCACCCAATACGCAATTTTGCCCTCTTCTGGTATGGAAGAGTTGTCAATTGTTAGCATCTTGGTAACTATGGCGCTTCTTTTGACAGTGGTAATACTCACCAAAAAGGGTCTGTGCATGAAACGTTAACTGACTTGAAAAGAGAAAAAAGGGTTGATCTTTATGTATGGGTCTGAGGTGGCAATAGATTGTCATAGGCATGGTTTTTGTCGCCGGCGTTTTGACATGACTAGCGCCGCTAAAGTGAAGACTAGGAAGATTGTCATCAAAGTGGGTAGTGAGTATTCTGGAATAACGCCTGTGCTGGAAAAATAGACTTGTGCGGTACCAGTGAAGTTGAGTGGAATATTCAGGGTTGTGTGAGTGACATTCTCAGAGACAATGGGTATCACTGGAACGTCGTTTACTAGAATCACCCATTCGTCGGTTTCCGGATTTTCAAGCCACATTAGGTCGTTGGGTATTGTGACGTTGACGAAGCCTTCCCAACTATAGTATTGAGTGACGTTGAAGCGCAGGTAACCGCCTGTTGAATTAAAGATCATGGTGGAGACCAGTTTGTCGCTGATTGTTTCAACGTAAAACGTATATGGCGGATAGTCTATTTCGTGGATAAGAACTTCGTAGTTGGTCTGATACGCACCAGATACTGGATCTTCATGGGGGATTACGTTGTCGTCTTCGTCCATAAAGAACATGCCGTTGAGCGGTTCAATCTTGAATTCTCCGGTAGCCGGTGCAAAGTATAGAGGCTTAAAGGTTAGCGTAAACATCAATCCCTCGCCGTTGGGATATTCGGGTAAGTCCCAATAACCTGTGCCGTTTGGCAAGATTATGCTGCCTAGAAGAACATAATCATTCTCTGCTAGTACTATTGGATAGGTTCCGTGTGTGGCAAAGTCCAGTAGGAATGGCCCTTCTGTGGCGTTAACAAACTCCAGCAGTGTAGTGTTATAAGAAAGCTTCAGCTGAATGGCAATTAGACGCCATGCTTCGCTCAATTCTCGAATGTACACGCCGACGGTGAACTCGCTTCTGTTCAATATGGTTGACGTGTTTGGCACTACCTCAAGCCATGGCTTTGGAAGAACCATTGAAAACTCGTAGTAGCCATTCTCGGTAGTGAAGCTGATGTCATTGCCAAAGGAATCTAAGAGAAAAGTGCCACCAACTCCCCTAAAGAATGTGAGTTCACAGCTTAATGTTTCACTTGGTGACGGAGCCTTTATTATCTGGAATCGGATTTGGCAGAGTCTAGCGTTTGTTCCGTTAATCCCGGTGGGGGCGCCGCTTAAGCTGTTGCCATAGAGAACATAGCCTACATTATTGTCTATTACTGGAGCCACGGGCGCCGTGACTAAGCCGGCGAAAATGTGATCTAATGGGCATATGGCTTGGGAGGCGTTTATGAGTGTTGGGTCGAATAGGAGTCTTATTTGCCAGGTGTACACGTCTACGAATTCTGTTAGGGTTATGTTTACCCAGAATGTGTAGCCTACACTTGTTGTGCTTGTGTCGAAAATGAATTGGTTGTCGCCAGTGACTGGGTTGGTTACATGAATTGTGGTGCTTTGGGCGTTTACGGGTACTTTGACAAGTACTGCCATAACAAGTGATAGTAGCAGGCAAATTCCAAGTGTGCATTTAATTCCTGAGTGAAGTCTCTTCACGTATGTTCACCTTGACCATACGTAGTGAAAACATGTAGTATTTGAAACTTACTATCTCCAAATGTATAAAACAGTTTTGGCCTTTATTTTAAAGGAGAGTATCCGTTGCAACTATTCATAGTGTTGGATGGATTTGTTAAAAAAGAGTAGAGATTTGTGATGTTTCATTGTGGGCCAGTGCAACGTCTTGTGTGTTTGCCGTGGCAGGTTCTCCCTACAACTGCAGCCACTATAGTGGTCGAGAACAAAATTGCTAGCAATATGCTTGAAAACTCTGGCACTACTGTAACTTCACCGTTGTTTAGGGTAAAAGCAATATCAACGCCGTCAGGATCTATGAGGAACGTGCCTCCGACACCCTCGTGGAATGTTAGACTGCTGATGCCAGCAGCTACTCCGCGCATTTCGATTTGGCATAGCACAGCATGTGCTCCGTCTATTCCAGGTTCAGGACCGACTAAGCTATTGCCATAGAGAACATAGCCTACATCATTGTCTATTACTGAAGCCACGGGCGACGTGGCCTTGCCGGCGAATATGTGGTCATCTGGATACCACGCTCTGGTAACGTTAAGGAGTGCGGGATTATAGTCTAGTCTCATTTGCCAAGTGTAAACGCCTGCAAAATCTGTTAGGGTTATGTTGATTGTGAATGGCTCCGTTGGTGGGTCTACGCCTTCTGTACCTACTGTTTGGCTTGCTGGAATGACGGACATTTGGGCGCTTTGTGCAGTTGCTTGGTGTATTAGCAAAGCTCCAAGCATTAGTGAAACAGCAATTGTAAGCAAGATTGGTCTACTGTTTTTCATCAACTCTTTCAACCTCTTTCAGGTTTCTATTGTGATAGTGTTATAAACTTTTTGGTTAAGTGGTGCTCGGTCTCAGGATCCCTGTTTTGCTGGTCGAATTTAGGATTTAAAGCAAGAGCCGCGTTTTAAACGTGGTAAATTGGATACTTTCGAATCATCCAAAGGGGAGTTAGCAAATTGTTGCTTAGACTCGCTTTTATGGAAGCAAAAAAAGGAAAGGGTGTTAGCAGGTTTGGCCGAAGCGTTTAGCGACGATGAACATGTCTCTCATGTCGACTACGCCGTCTCTGTTTAGGTCGCCGTCAGGGCTCCATCTTGGGTGTCCGGGGGTGCTGCCGAATGCCATGGCTACCTTGTTGATGTCTCTGTAGTCGATTATACCATCGCCGTTGATGTCGCCCATCATTTTGATTTTGACTTTGCCATCGGTAAAATTGTTGTCCTCTAGGCTTGTTTCGTATGGAACTGGCCAAGCATATGCTCTTATTGTGTAGTTGTGGCATGGTTCGGCTTCTGTTGTGTTCCATGGGATGATTACTGTTGCCGTATCATTAGGAGCTAAACCTATTATAGTAGCGGTCCCTATGGTGTTGTCGTCAAAGTATGCTGTCACGCCAAATGTTTCTGCAATGTCTCCTTTGTTTGTGACGACGACGGTGATGTTCACTGGCCATCCTTGATAGACCATGTTAGCTGATGCATAGACGTCGATGATTGCAACATCACGTATCTGGCTTATGAAAATGCCGTTTGTGACTTCATGGGAAATGGGATTTCCCTCGGAGTCAGCTAGAGCAGTGTCGGTGAGGTTTAAGTCACTGATGCCCATGGATTCGACTTGAAACTTTAATGTGGCTAACGTGCGAGGAGCAAATGTAGTGATTGGACTTGCAGGTGGATCGTAGCTGGCGTTCACCCAAATGTAGCCATTTCTATCATCCACGGTGAACGTGGAGTTTGGATGGAATCCGCCAAAATCGCTGTTGAGAATCGCACCATAACATGTTAGCACTCCTGAGTTATACGTGAAGTTGAATTGGAAGCTGTACAGATCTTCAACATCGTCAATTGTTATGTTGATGTCAAATGTAGATGGCGGTATCAATGTTGGGTCAAATATGATTGGAGGGTCAACGGAGAGCTTTGCCATGAGTATGTTGTTGAAGAAGCCGTCTTCTGCTGAGTGCGGAAGTGGTTCTGCTGTCTGATTGAATAGCTGTGTGTCGGACAAATCGAGAGCTGTGGCTCCCAAGTTTTCGACATGGAATGTGATTCTGGCTAGCGTTCCGTTGCCTGTTCTAGCAGCTTCAGGTGGAGCAAGTGTTGCAGAGAACATTACATATCCTTCATCATTGTTTATAGTTACCACTGGAATGACACCTAGTGGGAAGAAGTCGCCCAACACTGCACTTGTAGCATTCAAAACGATGGGATCGTAACTCAGCTTGAACTCGAACGCGTATAGGTCAGTTGCTTCTATGATGCTTACATTGACCGTGAAGCTGTTGCATGGCGTCAGTAACGGATCGACGATTCTAGATGGATCTACGAAAACTGTGGCAGGTGGTGGTGGGAGTTTGTCGCTAAAGTAGCCGCCTTTCACGGTGTAGGGTATATCGCCTCCCAGAGAGTCTAGGAGGAAAGTGCTGCCCGCGCCCACTGTCAGAAACGTTAGGTTGCTGCTGCCTCTGGTTTTCACCTTAAATGCCAGTTGGCAAAGTTTTCCATTACCTGATACGCCTGCAACTGGACCTGTTAGCGAGTTTCCATAGAGTATAGAGCCCCCTGCGTTGTCTATTATTGGAGCTACAGGTGTCGTGGTCTTGCCGGCGAATATGTGGTCTGCCGGATAGGAGGCGCCTGTGCAGTTCAACACGTCAGGGTTAAAGAATATTCGAATTTGCCAAGTGTAAAGGTCAACAACATCAGTGATGTTTATCGTGAACATAATGGTCTCACCAGGGTCTATATCCGTGTCTATGAGGCTTGAAGGATCAACTCGAACTACGGTTCCGCTTGCATAAACCATGTTTAACGTTGTCAACGTCCCCAGCACAAGCAATGTCATTGAAATGATGGAAAAGTATTTCAGTGCTTTCTTAAACATCAGTATTTCTCCTTTCTCCTTTACAAGATAAACTTTGTTTTGAAGGGATATAAGGTTTCTGATTAGTAGGTATCAAGGCGTTGCTCCTCCTAGACTGCTGCTCCATGTGAAACAATGTGTTTCATAGATGTTTCGTAATCATAAGAACCGCGTTATGACCTTGCTTGATTCTTTCAAGTTCAATAGTTTCTTGTCAGGTTCTTACCCATCCAAAGACTTCTTTCGTTACCATGAAAAAAAGGAATGTAAAATACGAGGCCTATTTTGTGGTTATGGGTATGTTTTTCCGAAGCGCATGGCTATTAGCACCATGTCTCTAATATCCACTATGTTGTCTTCATTCTCGTCAGCTATCGGATTCCATCTTCCGCGCCCAGGGTATGAACCAAAGGCCAGACCAGATACGGCGATGTCTCTCATATCGACTAGACCATCCATGTTGAGGTCGCCAGGCATCCTAACACTGATGGCATCGCTGGCCTCGAACGGTGTTTCATCATCGAGTTCTCCAGTCATAGTAAGGGTCACTTTGCCAGTCATAATGCCTTCGGAAAGAATGAACTGTGAAACGCTTGTCCTATTTAAGCTGACCATCAGGTCTGCGATACTATCGCCGTCATAGTCTCCGATTGGAGTGGGGGCAGATGGATCTACTAGAAGCGTGTTGTTCAGCTTTATTGAGGAAACGTTGATGTCGGCTACATCGTAGCCTGGGGCAACCTCTATATATACGGTTACCCATTGCGCTTCGCTCTTAAGATTTAAGGTGTCCGGCTTAACGTCTATTGTTGTCGTGCGTACGCCTGTTATCCCTAAGGTTATGTTTACACTGTGGATTAGTGCGCCGCTGGTTCCGTTTATGGTAAGATTATAGGTTCCAAGTGCTGCTGTTGTGTCAACACTGACTGTTAGAGTAGACGTAGATGACTCGTCTGGTGGGGGAGTGGCATTTTCGGGGTTGAGGGTTGCTGTAACTTCTGAGGGTGCTCCAAACACCGTTAATTCGACGATCTGGTTGAAGCCGTTTGTTGACGTTATTGTGATTGTTGATGTGTCTGAGCCTCCTTGTTCGATGGTTAGTGAAGTTGGGGAAGCCGTTATTGAAAAGTCAGTAGAGGAGGGTGGCATGTTGTTGAAGTATCCGCCTTCCGCCATGTAGGGTATGTCGTCCCCCACGGAGTCTAGGAGGAAAGTGCTGCCCGCGCCCACTGTCAGAAACGTTAGGTTGCTGCTGCCTCTGGTTTTCACCTTAAACTCTAGTTGGCAAAGTTTCCCATTACCAGACATGCCTGCAACTGGGCCTGCCAGTGTGTTTCCGTAGAGTATGGAACCTGCTACGTTGTCTATTAGTGGAGCCACGGGCGACGTGGTTTGGCCAGCGAAAATGTGGTCGACAGGATAGAAAGCACGCGAGCAGTTCAACACACTGGAATTAAAGAGAATTCGGACTTGCCAAGTGTAAAGGTCAACGACGTCGGCAATGTTTATCGTGAACATGATGGTCTCACCAGGGTCTATGTCTGTGTCCACCATGCTTGACGGGTCAACATGAATTGCCGCTCCGTTTGCAGAAACCACGCGTATAGGCATAAGCGTTCCTATAGCGAGTGCTGCTACCAGCAAAAGCGAGATCATGCTTGATTGTCTTTTGAGCATGATTCTTCTCCCTTCTCTTTGTATGTCAGTTTTCATTGTGACGAAGCGATATAAGGCTTCTGGAAAACAGTTCTGTTTGATCTTTCTGTTTGAAGGTGCGACCTAGAAGTGAATTTGTCGCTAGTATGTGCCGCTCTTTCCGTAGTTTCTTGCGCACAGGTTCATATCTCGATAATCAATTACGTAGTCTTTGACCAAGTCGGCTCTCTCATCCCATCTTTGTTCTCCGGGTACGCTGCCGTAGGCACGAGCGACTATGCTAAGGTCTCTGAAATCGACGATTCCATCGACGTATATGTCTCCTGTCAGGATTACCTGGAAGCTGCAGTTTGTGCGGGCAATCAGTGGGAAGGCGTCTTCGCCTTTGTACATTGCGTTGGCGTAGGCCGTGTATTGTCCTAGTATGCCGTTTGTGCTTGGCAGTTTAAATGTGAGGTTGAGGTTTCCTTCGGTTGAGGCTGGGTTGACGGTTTCAGACGTGTAAGCAGCAGTGGCTGCTGAGCTTGAGGTTATGGTGAAGGGGGCGGATTCTTCTGAGCTGTATGCTGTTCCTCCGTCTTTAGGTCGTGTTGTAAAAACGGAGGCGTAGACCATTGCTCCGCCTGTTGCTGCAGTGCTCTGTATTGGCACTCCAAGAATGGATGATTTGGTTTCTCCAGGGTTAATAGTGTAACCTGTTAATGGGAAGAGGGCTCTGAATGGGAGCATGCTTGGAGCATAATACAGATTCAAGGAGACTGCGACCGTTCTTGCAATGCTGTCTGTGCTTCTTATGGTTGGTTTGAAATATGCTATTGTTCCTCTTTGAAAGCTGGATTTCGGGTTGCCTTCCGAATCGCATGGAACAACTTCGAGAAGTTCTATCTTCCAGTCTTGCGGTGGCAACGTGCCCGTTCGAAGGGTTCGTATCACTATGGGGGCACCACTAGCGGTGTCTATTTGAATGGCGACTAACCCGTCTTGGACTAGGACGCTGTCTAGTGTCAAGTTTCCATGAACTTGGACGTTTTCGCCTAAATCATATGACTGCTTGTCTGTCGTTACCGTGATTTGTAGTGTTTGAGGAGCATATATCAACGGAGTGAGCAGCACTAAGTGTAGTATAATCAAGATTGAAACGAATTTGTCAATTCTCGTAGGGTTCTCCTCTCCTCCTTATGGAACGTGTTGTGGAATGCTTAAAAATCTTCTGGAATGAATTTCCGTCTTGTTATATATTGCAACGTCATAGACCGATTTGTGAATTGTCGAGTAAATATAAAAAAGGGATTATTGGTTATGGCAGATTGGGCGGTTGTTATGGTCGCACGATGCTTATGTCACATGACACTTCTGGACACATGGCATGTCCGCCGTTCCACGGAAAGTCGCTGTAGCAGTTGGCATAAGCTTTGCCGGGGCCGATGTATGCCCAGCTTGGCACATACATAGTTGCATTAACGCTATCGGATGCGTATGTACACCATGGGGTTGCGCCGCCTATAGTCACATTTACGTGATATGTGGCTATTGGGACTTGAAGGTTGTCGTAGACTATTACTGAGATTATGCCGCTTTGCATTCGTTGGGACCATGTGCGGAAGACTACAGTGTATTCCATTGGTTCGGCTACATATTTCGGACCATCCTTAAGCCAATCTGTCTGTTTGGGTGTGATGCTGACGAGTTCGATGTACCAGCCCACTTTGAATTGCATGAAGTCGGTCACTGTCTCTTCGGCGATGCTCACTGTCACGGTCACGTTCCACACGCCAATCACGTCGTTATAGTTTACGCATGGCCATGGAATTCTGAACCATGTGCTTGCATAGCCTGTGCCGTTTGACATGTCTGTTCTTTCGAATATGAATGTGCCTGTGGGGCTGACTATGTAGAAGTACACTATCTTGTGCTGCACTGGGTCTAGGTTGTAGGTTACTCGGGCTGTGAGGTTAACCAGGTCTTGTGGTGCGAACATGTCGCTTGGCTGGTTGGGACCCTCGCCGCCCCATTGGGTGAAGACGTCTATCTGGCGGCCTAAGATGTAGCCGTAGATCTTGACTGAGGCGTCTATTGGCGGGTCGAATACTATGTAGTTGTTGTCAACGTCTACTCCCATCTCGCGACCGTCAAGTGTGGAAAGGTGTAGCGCCGTGGTCACGGTCCATGGGAATTCTTCTTGCACCAGAGCTTTGAACTTGACTGTGAAGAGTAGGCCTTCGTCGTGCGGTAATGTTGTTTGGTCCCAGTAGCCTGTGCCGTTTGGCAGGATAAGGTCACCTAATATGACGTAGTCGTCTTCAATGATGACTATTGGGTATGTTCCGTATAGGTTCCATGCTGCGTCTTGCATGAATGGCCCTTCCGTGACGCTCATGACTTCAAGCAGGCTTGTATTGTAGTAGAGCATCGCTTGAACGGCTATCAGGCGCCATCCTTCGTCGAGGTTTTTGATGTAGACTCCTACTTCGAATTCTGCGTCTGCTGTGCCGATGATCATTTCACCGGTCTTTCCGAGTTCTGTTAGCACTGGCAGAACTTCTAGGTAGGGTTCTGTGCTTGGCGGTGCCCATGCGAAGTTGTAGTAGCCTTCATCTTTGAGTAACGGGATATCGCCCCCGATACTGTCTATGAGGAAAGTGCCTCCGACGCCTACGAAGAGGGTCAGGTCACATTCCACGAAGTTGCCTACTCCTGCGGCTGGTTCTTCCATTATTTTGAATTGAATTTGGCAGAGTCTAGCGCTTGCTCCGGTAACCCCGCTGGGGGCGCCGCTTAAGCTGTTGCCGAACAGCACTGAGCCCGTAACGTTGTCTATGACTGGAGATACGGGTGCTGTGGTCATGCCCGCGAATATGTGGTCAGCTGGATAGATTGCTTGCACGACGTTTAGAAGTGTTGCATTGAATAGGAGTTTTACTTGCCAGGTGTACACGTCTACGAAGTCTGTTAGGGTTATGTTCGCCCAGAACATATCGCCCTCTGATTGTGCGTCGGTTGAGTAGAGGAATTGTGTGTCGCCCGTGACGGGGTTTATTACGTGCATTGTGGCGGTCACTGCGTAGATGTTTGGTACGAATGCTAGTGGGCTTAGAAGCATTATTGCAACAATAGCTATTGACATGATACTTGATATTGTCTTTTTCAAATTTCTCCCTTCTCCTTATTTTTGAACATATAAAAGTAATGCGGATAGCGGATTTAAGTGTTACGGAATTATCTTCTATCCTTTCCCGAAATATATAAGGCTGAAGCTGCCGTGAAAGATTTGAGGGTAGATAATGGTTTCTTTGCCGCTAGTGCCGCATGTTTGACCATGCAACTTCTGAGTGTTTAATATAATAAAAAGGGGGAAAGATTGCAGTTTTTTGTTTAGACGTTTCTATTTACCGAAGTCCCTTGCTATGGGGTTTATGTCTCGGAAGTCGATGAAAGCGTCTTCGTTGATGTCAGCTATGGTGTTCCATCTTGATGTGCCGACAGCTGCGCCGAAAGCTCTGGCGGCTTCACCGATGTCTCTGAAGTCTACGATGCCGTCAGGCATCCTTACTCCCGGAAGATAGTCAGCTAAACCGCGTATGTCTGTCCTCAATGTGCCCCACCAGTCGAAGCTGTTATTGTCCCACTCGCATATCCATGGGTTAGGCTGTGGCGGGTCGCAGTCGCAGAGAAATTCTGGACCTACGACGTGAACATAGACGTCTATGTCGTAGCTGCCTTTAGGCCAGCATGGGAGGGGTACCCCCAAGGCTGTGGCGATGTCGGCTAATGTTACGTATTCCACGTCGGGTACGCCATGAAGCAGCGTTATGCCAGTGACGGTTCTGATTGGGGTTGCTGTGTCATCTGTCTTGTTAGTGAAGACTATGTACTTGTCAACGATCAGCGGGAAGAGATGACACTCGCCATCACATATAGGACCATCAAACCAGTTGCTTGTCACTGTGACCTTAAACGACGCGGCTTCTGGTGGAGTGCACGGCTTGATTTTGTGTGGGCTGATGAATAAACCTTGTGCCTCAACTTTAACGTCTACTTGGCCGCTGTTGAAGAATTCTGGGTTTTTATAGTGTAGCACGGTTGAGCCTATTCCGCCATAGCTGTGAGCCATCCACGGGCCGTTGCCTGTCATGCGAGTCAAGTCAAATGCGGTTGCTTGCGGGTTGCCTGTTTCAGCTATTGTCCTCCAGATGTGTTGGGGCAGGATTATGTTGCCGCCTATCCAGCTTAGAGCCCAGTAGCTTTTCACGCCCAGCAAAACCTCGAAGGTCAACGGGTCAATAATGCTGAAGCTCTTGATGTCAACGATGTTGCTTTGCCACCATGGGGGTGGAAGGCCGCGGCTCGCTAGAATGTCCGGAAGTTCCTTGAATGTGAAGTAGATGTCGCCTATGCCAAGCTTCACGCCGTCGCTCCAGTACACGTCGTCTCGCAGTTCGAATCTGATCTTTGTGCACTCGCCGAGCGCAGGATCAGGATTCACGTATGTGTCTACAGTCCATGCTTTGGCAACGTCAGATATTAACTCGCCCATGTCGTTGGGGTTGCGTGTCAAGAGGCTTTCGTACAGTGGGTTCATGGCGTTCCAGTCGAACAGCCACTGAGAATAGATGGGGTTCCACTCCAAGATCTCTGGTGTTTTGAAGCCCCACCTGATGGTCATAGCGCCGCTGCCCACGACTTCAGGCTGAAATGGCCACATGTTCATGAGTGACCAGCCGTTGTCAATGCCGTAGCCAAGCTCGTTTTTGACGCCTACCCAATCCTTGCCAACATAGCCTTCCTCGCCTACTTCGTTGCCCACGTAGGTCTTGTGGTAGGCCTTGTTGCCTGCTACACAGTAGAGCGGAACACTCAACACCATCAATTCTTGGCGGTACTGAGCCGTATAAGCCATTTCTACTGCTTCTTCTTGGGTGTTGGCGTACATAATGCCGTTTGCAGCGTCATTGAATTCTGGGTCGTTGTGGCCACTGTAGTTGTACGGTTTGCCTGGGTGCCAGTAGTAGTCCCAAGCCCACAAGATAAGGCTGTCCGGGTTTACGCCCAAGCTCCAGCCGGCCGTGTACAGGTGGAAGTCCTTTTCCGCCATGACTGGGCCTTGGCAGAAGGGGCTGTTGCCGAAGTATGATGTTGCTTTGATTCCGACAGCCGCAAGCTCAACTAAGAGCTTGGTTCCAATCATGTTTCTACCTGGGTGGTCGCTTCTGATGTAGAATTTGAGATTAACCGTCAGACCTGTCACGTTCCATTTTCTGTAGCCATCAACGTCTTTTTCAGCAAAGCCCGAAGCGTCCAATGTTGCGTTGGCTGCCGCGCGGCTGTAGGTGTAAGCCCACGGCATCTCCTCTAATTGAGTCACGTCCAGCAAGTATTTTGCTTGTGCTGGAGGCATGGTTGTGTACATGGGGAAGCCGAAGCCTGCGCCAATGCTCGGGTCAGCTAGGTATTCGTCTCTGTTGCAGAGGTAAGATATGGCGCGTCTCAGTCCAAGAACGCTCGTGGGGTTCGGGTAAACCGGGTTATCATACGCGGTGTCTGGCGGGTTGCCAAGGTGTTCGTTGTTGTTGCTGTTGATGTCAAGGATGTACAAGCCGTATTCTGGACCGTAGCTCACGACCTGTATGCTCGCATTGAGCGGTGCGGTTGTCCAATCTGCATAGCGGGTTTTTGGAATAGGCCAGTCAGTCAAGTCTATGTCGCCTGCTACGAGGGCGTCAAACTCGGCTACATCGTCTGCATAAAGGCTTATAAGCAATCTGTCAGCGCGGGGGCCAAATCTCTCGTACTTACCGTCGTCAATTGGATTGTCATGGTAAACCCATGCATATGTTGGAAGTGTCAGCACTGATAGCATCAAGATGATTGCTATTGAAAAAATTACCTTTTTTGTTTGCATTTTCCTTTCTCCTTCTCTTTTTGAACAGTAAATAATGAGGCCACACGCCTTTAAAAGTTTTATGGAAATATGTTCCATAACTAGATTACTTCAAAAAACATGAACCTCAGTTCGTTCCACGCGCTTTCACACTATTTAACATGAAGGTGACATGCAACATAATGGTCTTTGCCAACGTCAATCAACGGAGGCTCCTTCGTTCGGCAAATATCGCCAATATAGGCTGGACAACGAGTATGAAATCTACAGCCACTAGGAGGAGTCACTGGACTAGGAATCTCGCCTTTTACCGTAACTTCTATGCGCCTAGACGTGGGATCCGGAACAGGCACCGCCGAAATCAAAGCCTGCGTATACGGATGCAAAGGTTCTTTCAGCAAAGTCTCTGTAGATCCCTTCTCCACTATCTTCCCAAGATACATAACCCCAAGGCTATCACAAATGTGACGTGCAAGCGCAAGATCATGGGTGATGTATAAGAATGAAACGCCAAGCTTCTCTCTCAAATCAGTCATCAAGTTAAGAATTTCAGCCCTTATAGAAACGTCAAGCATGGACACAGGCTCATCAGCCACTATAAACTCAGGCTGCAACACAAGCGCCCTAGCAACCGCAACCCTCTGGCGCTGCCCACCGCTAAGCTCATGCGGAAAACGGAAAAGATAATCTTCAGGGGGTGTAAGCTGAACATTCTCCATAACTTCATGCACTCGGTCTTCCGCTTCTTTCCCAACTATCCCATGAATAAGCAAAGGCTCCTCCACGATGGCACGTATGTATTTGCGGGGATTCAGAGACTCGTAGGGGTCTTGGAAAATAATCTGCAATTTTCTTCGAATCGGCTTCAGCGACTTATCGCCTAGAGAAGAGATGTCTTGATTCTTAAAGAATATTTTGCCACTTGTTGGGGAAGTCAATCTCACCAAAAGTCTTCCAGTCGTAGTTTTTCCACTGCCACTCTCTCCGGCTAAACCATAGATTTCCTGCGGTTTAACCTCGAAACTTACGCCGTCAACTGCCCGCACAAACAGTTGGCGGCCACCTAACATTGACTTGAAGAAACCCATTCTCACAGGAAACCATTTCTTTAGATTTTCAACTCTAACAACTTGAACACTCATTTTTGTCACCATTTTTGCCGCTTAGCTTCCGCAACCGCCTTATGACAAGACACAAAGTGCCCCTTCTCAATCTGAGAAAACTCGGGCTCCTTTGTCCTGCAAACATCCTTAGCATACTTACACCGCGGATGGAATCTGCAGCCTGGAGGAGGCCTCAAGAGATCAGGAGTAATTCCAGGTATGGAAGTCATTTTGACACGTTCACCAGTAATGCTTGGAAAAGCGCCAATTAACCCTTGAGTATATGGATGCTGAGGGGTTTTAAAAATACTAACTACGTCTGCATATTCCGCCATTTTCCCCGCATACATAATCGCAGACTTTTCACAAATCTCAGCAATTATAGATAAGTCGTGAGTTATGAGTATCATACCCAACTCGAGTCTTTCTTTCAATTCTTTCAAAAGCTTTAACACCTGCGCTGCAACAATCACATCCAAAGCAGTTGCAGGTTCGTCTGCAATCAAAAGAGAGGGGTTACAAGTCAAGGCCATCGCTATCATGGAACGTTGCCGCATTCCACCGCTGAACTCGTGTGGAAAATTGTCCAGTCGTGAAGCATTAATTCCAACAAGCTCCATGAGCTTTCCAGCCCTTTCTAAAGCTTCCGAGCGCTCAGTGTTTTTCTCATGCAACATAATAGCTTCAACCATCTGATGACCGATACTATATACAGGATTTAAGGCGTTCATCGCACCTTGAAAAACAATTGAAATCTCCTTCCACCTAATATCCTCACGCATGTCCTCCTCATCAAGCTGAACCAAATCCGACCCCTTAAACAGCATCTTTCCTCCAACTATCTTCCCGTTTGAAGGCAGAATTCGTAAAACTGACAACGCAGTCGTAGTCTTTCCACACCCTGACTCGCCGGCGAGACCTGTGGCCTTACGTTTCTCAACATCAAAGCTAACACCATCTACTGCTTTGACCGAGCCACTCTTGGTGGTGAAATAAGTCTTCAAGTCTTGGACCTTCAGTAACTCCATCGCATATCACCTGAAAGCTTCTGCAACTCAACAATTAACATACGCATTTTTAGAATAGGGAGGTCTGTATTTAACCTTTTAGGCACATAGCCTTTTCCATCAACTTACGCCCGAAGACTATTTTAACATCTCACAACCTCTAGATAAAATGAGACACCATGAAATACCGGTGGATTGAAAAAAACGTGGATTTAAACCAATTAGAAGAAGACATCAACGAATTCTTCGAAAAACAAGGATTTAAGACAAAAGACCAGAGCAGCTCAGATTTGTTTTCTCTAATCGGAATTCGTCGTCTGTCCTCGGATCAAATCCTGAAAATTGCAGTGATAATCTCAGGCTCTCCAAGTGATTTCTCAGTGGAACTCAAAACAGGGGGGAATCAATCTGCTTTAATGTTCAGTTCCGTGCTCACATTTCTCGGCTCAGGTGGCATGCTCCTGCGAGATTACAAGTCCATCGAGTTTTATCAGAGATTAGAAGATAGTTTTTGGAACTTCGTTGAGGGAACGGTTTCGCGGTTGACAGGCTCTGCATCACTTTCTTAATCTAAGCTTCGGGTTCAAAACCTCATCTAAGGCATAACCAACCAATATGAAAGATGCCGCTAAGAGCGATATAAGTATTCCAGGCGGAAGAATCCACCACCAGCTAGTTATTGCACCCGCTTCTACTACTGCTTCATTTAGCATTCTGCCCCAAGACATACGCATTGGATCATAGAACCCAAGCCATGATAAAGCAGCTTCGGCTGTGACAGCTCCTGGTACGGACGTCGCCAATGAAATGTACACCAATGACATCACACTGGGCAATATATGGTGAATGACTATGTGAAATTCCCCCGCTCCTATAGCTTTAGCTGCTTCCACATACGATCGTTCCCTGATGGACAGAACCTGAGACCTCACCATTCTAGCGAATCCCATCCAACCCAATAATCCTAGCAGTAATATGAGATTGTCAATAGAGGCCCCCAAAATCGCTATAAGCACAATTAACAAAGGAAGCCCAGGCAATACTAGCAATACGTCTGTTGTTCTCATCAGCACTTCATCGACTATTCGGCCAAAGTAACCAGCAGCCAGACCCACAACCAGCCCTATTGCAACACTAAAAAAGGCAACAGATATACCCAAGTAGAGCGAAGTCCTAGTGCCATACAGCAACTGAGCAAAAAGATCCCATCCCCGATGGCTTGCACCCAACAGACCAAAACTTGTGCCTTTAAGCAACAAACCAAAATCGTCTATGATAACCGTGGTAGAAACGTCTTCAGTTGACTTGGTATCAACAAAGACAATTTCAATACCATACGCATATCTGCTTGGCGTTGAGGAAAAAACAATCGGTGCCGGATCATTTGGAAATGGAAAGACGCTTTTTGGGTTAACTAGCTCTTGAGAGGTTGACCTAATCGTTGAAAGCTCATTTTTAATGCTTGTGACCCAGCCACCGTTAATGAACGTTCCTGTCACGCTGTCAAACACGGTTGCGCCAAACAGAGGGCGCTCAATTGGGCCGGCGGCACCTGTAAGCTTGTCTTTTGTGAATCCCCTCGGCATACGCACATCATAATAGATGTTCTCAACTGGAGGCCAAATTGGAAATTTGCGACCGTCAACTAAACCGAGGAAAACATTAACTTTTACAGGTACCTTAAGCTTGTCAACAGGTGGCACACCTGACACTGTTGTTGATCCATTCACTTGAATGCTGATTGTTGCATAAAAACTGTCAGGAGGACCATTGTAAGGGAAGTCAAAATCCTTGAAAATGACAGCCTTCACTTCTCCACCCGTCGTTCCCTCTTTGCGTGTGTAGGTTACGTTGAGAGAACCCTCTCCGCCGTATCGTTTGTAGCCAAGAGGAAGAGGATAAGGATAGCTGATGTCCGATGGTGCCACAGACAAGTTAGGATTGGCAGTTTCAAGCTTGAACTCTCCGCCGTCTGCAATCAGTCTTGGGGAACCGGGATTCTGGACTATCACCATGTTCTCGCTCAAGGCGGGGTCGCCGCCAAGCCATGTCGGAAGACTTCGAAGCCATGCAGGAGGAACGTTTGATCCAGCAGGTGCAAGCCTGTCTAACGGATCCTCTCCGATCGGAGTATAGGGGGTAAAAAGTGATGCGCCAAAAGCCACAACCAGAAACGCGGATATAAGGATTAACCCAACAATTGATTTTCCGTTTCTGAGAAGACTGCGTAAGAATCCTAGAAATCGACGTAACATGAACTCATATTTGCTCTGAACTCTTGCCAACAAGATCACCCATACTTTATTCGCGGATCTATTATGCCATACAAAAGATCTGCCACTACGTTAGCGACAATAACACAAATGGAGACTATGTAGAATACGGCCATCAGAACAGTGTAATCCAAGAACTGGATTGCTGTCCATGTCCAAGCCCCTAGACCTGGGTACGTGAAAACTGTTTCTGTAATAATAGCCCCTGATAGTATAAAACCAAACGATAACGCTGCACTCGTGATGATAGGCAACGACGCGTTTTTGAGAGCATGTCTAAACAACACAGCTCTCTCCGTCAAACCTTTAGCTCTGGCAGTAACTATATAGTCCTCAGTTATCGCATCAAGCATAGTTGCACGTGTCAGAAGAATCCAGCCGCCGATACTGAAAACAGTCAAAGTTAGCATTGGGAGAAACAGATGTCTCAAGTATCCAGCGACAAACGTCCAGGCGCTCATAATATTAAGCGAGAAAACTGAAGACAAGCTAGTGGATGTATATGAAGAGCTCACCGTGAAGGGTACTGGCCAACCGAAAGCCCAAGCATCTGGAAAAGCACCTTTATTCGGGAACCACCGCAATATATTGTAGAAAAGCAACAAGAAGACCAAGCCAAGCCAAAAAGTCGGCAAGGACCCCAGCACCAATGACCCAGTTACTACTCCGCTATCTACAACAGACCCTCTTTTCTGAATCACCATAATCCCAATGATAACTCCGAGCAAAATAGACAGAACGGCAGAACCCCCCAGAAGCACCAAAGTGTATGGAAGCCTAATACCAAGACTTTCAGTTACAGGTCTCCTTTCGATATAACTCGTACCAAAATTCCACATAAGCAAATTGCGAATATACTTAACCGCTTGAACCTCAAAAGGTTCGCCAAACCCCCAAAGTTCTCGCAGGTTCTGCTCCTGTTGCATTCTCACTTCAGCAGATTCCCTACCCCAAGGATGCAGCAAAAACTGCACGGGATCTCCTGGCATGCCTTTGAAAATCACGAAGTTCAGAAGTATGACTAGAAGTATCAACACAAACGAGTACACAAGACGTTTAAGAATGAAATTTCTTAGCCCCATAGACCTTCCCCCAAAAGCTTTATTGAAGTAGATATTCTTAAGCCTTTGCCCCCACACACGTTCTCCCATCCGCATGATTCACCAAAAGAAAGACAAACAACCACACTCCTTTTCATCCCTTTTATAAAGCCTTAAATATAGGACGCCAAATACAACCTAAAAAGAGAGGTTGAAGGCTGATGCTCAGAAGAAGGGTAAGACCCACGCTCATTCTTCCACTAATCGGATGCATCTTGATCATAATCAACGGCGCTTGGATCGCAATCAATGGCAAAGCCATCGTAGTTTCTGCCTTTGAAGCCACCTCAGTCGAACAGATAACGGCGTCAAAGCAATTCTGGGGCCGCATAGCCTTCGGTACACCAGGGATCATTGGAGGAACGTGGACACCCTTATGGCTCATATTCGCACTCATCATGGCAGCATGCATATTTACAATTTATAGGAAACCTCGAAGAGAAACGACAATCGGCGGCTTAATAGCAGCACTGTCGATCTTGAGCATTCCCATCGGCGGAGGCTTCTACATAGGTGCAATCTTCGCATTCTGTGGCGGCATTGCAGGATTGAAGAAAAACAAACCATTCAAGGAAACTTCTGTAGGTAGACTTGTTCGCGCAGCTACATTGGATTCGAAACTCTACGCAATGCTCCGTGAAACCCCAGACGCAATTCAAGCAGCGGCGTTGACCGTGCTTCTCGTCGGATTCCTCAGCGGCATTGGCAACGGACTCTATGTCCACAACGTCAGCTTGATAAAAAAAGGCGGAACACCATCTCAAGCAATTCTCCTAAATGGATACATGTTCTGGCATGAAACAGTCATAATGGTAACACTAGCTACCATCGGCTTGGCGGTTATAAGATGGCTTCTCTTATCCACCACAATCTACGGTGTTGGAGCAAAACTAACAGGCGCGTCATCAGACTATGACAAGGTGGCTAGGGCAGTTGCCTTCGCGTTTGTGCCAGAATCCCTGCTGGTTATACTACCGTTAATGCTTTCAAACGAACCAACATTGTCGTTCAACTGGCCAATAGGGCTTTACATTCTAGTCCAGATTTGGGTCTTCCTCGGCGTAATAGTTGGGATATCCAAAGCATTCGACTTTCAGAAGAAAAAAGCCGCAGGCGTCACGATTCTTGGGGGAACCATTTACTGGTTAATATACGAGTTGTTCATAGTCCCCACGTTGAAAGTGCCTGGTTTTAGGATCGACATAGCCATGCCTGAATCAGCGCTGGCAATCCTTGTAGCAGTCGGAACAGCAACATTGCTTGCAGCCGTACTTGGAGCATTTTCCAAAAGATAGCCTCACAAAACGGGCATCCCAGCATTACCAAGTGATTGAAAAAGCTTAAATCAACCCCAAACCACAAAAATAGCTTGATGAAGTATACCTTGTCTGCAAAAAGAGAAAAAGCAAAGTCCTTAGTAATGAAAATAACAATTGCCTTTGGCATCTCGCTACTTTTTGCTCTCTTGGCCATCATACCGCAATTAGGCTACTTTGGAAAGGCGCAAGTCAAAGTTCTGGAGAGACACTGGACAGGGTATTGGTTGTTCGACGCTAACTTCAGCATCACATTTAATCCATTTGTATATCCTCTCAGCTGGCTTAGTGGACACGGAAACCCCTCGGGCGCTTTCCTATTCATTAGCGCACCTACCTACGTCGGAGGCGAGTTCAAGTATCCAGCTTGGCGTTCGCCAGCCGACTTGGAAGATGAAGTAATGATAAAAATAACCCTCAAAGAAATTCCTCTCAACATACTCTTAAATCTCGGTGTCTTTCTCGTAGTCGAACTGACAAGACTACGAGTCTTGTATTTCTGCATACTTGGAGGCGTGCTCGGATTCCCAATTGGAGGATCAATAGGAGCCGTGACTGGCTTTTTTGTCGGAGCATTGCTAGGGGTATATGTTATCCCAAGAATAATAAAAAGCGCTTATCGAACAAGAATCAAAGATCCGCTCTTGACTGAAGAGTCAGGTAGCCACGAAGTCCAAAGCTGACGCCAAACTCGAGTTTTAGAGGATTTCGATGTTGAGGCTCTCAAAATGGAGTAATACGTGCTCTACCTGATGGCCCATAGACTTCAAAGCGCAAATCCAAGCGGCCGAAGCCCGAAAAGGAAGTTCCTAAGTTCTTGATGGCGTATCTTCTTGTTCCCTGCGTTTAGCGATCACCCAATCTTTGTATCCAGCCACAACGCCCCATAAAAGAATTATCGAAATTGTCGCCACAAGACGAAGTTCAGGCGGCAACTGAATAATCGTCCACACCACAATCAGTGGCACTACCAATATCAGAGTCATGCCTACCACAACAATCCATGTCCATCTACTGAAAACCTCAGACATTCTTCTTTCCCACATAACATGAAATTGCTCGCATATAAGATGTTTTCGGGAAACAGCAATTCATGTTCTATCTTAAAATAGCCTTACACTTTGTCTTTGAGGTATATCTCTGATGGCGTTAAATAGTTTAGCCCTTCATGAGGCCTCGTGTAGTTGTAGTAGCGTATGAAGCTCCAGTGCTGATTAAACAGGTGAGACTCTACTTCGTACGCTTTATGGAACGCTTCTATCTTGCCAATCGTTGTAGGCCTACGCACGCTGGCAGTGATATGCGCAATCCCCAATTCCTGACAGTGCATAGCAAATTCCGAAGTCCTCCCTCGGGCAGGCTTAAACTGTGTTCCCTGATCAGTAAGCACCTGTTCCGGAGCACCATACCTCTTAACGGCTCTTTCAAGCAATGAAATGGCGTTTTCTCCGGTTGGACTCCAAATCTTAACCGAGCCAGTAATGAAGCGTGAATGGTCATCCTGGTAACTGATCATCCAGTTGTCGTCGCTGCAAAGCTTAAAATCCGCCTGCCATAGACTGTTGCAATGTTCTCTTTGGAAACGCTTCGTTCCCCATGTCTTTCTAGGCTCGCCTATTGGATGGTTCAAGCCCGCCTCACAGATAATGTGGTA
>Ga0315279_10003474_pt1 | contig 21903 bp, 24 predicted proteins | sample YL17G06_20_MG_FD_203694 | JGI IMG/M metagenome (GOLD analysis project Ga0315279, IMG submission 203694) | Sediment microbial communities from Yellowstone Lake, YNP, Wyoming, USA - YL17G06_20 | ecosystem: Environmental > Aquatic > Freshwater > Lake > Sediment | place: USA: Wyoming | collected... | reverse complement strand
AAAAAGCCCCTTCGGCCGCGTCCTCTCCTCGTCGCGGCTCATGACCCGGACCGTCCTCACGGAGACGATCTACCCCTCGGCGCGCCTGTCGCTCAACACGCGGATCGGCGACGCCCTGCCCATCGCCGGCTTGACTTCGAGCCTTCTGTCCTTTATTCTAACTGTGACATAAAGAGCGAAGGATAGAAGAAAAAATGGCCGCCCTGGACAAATCAACTGACATTAGGACACGCCTCAACGGCCTTTTCGAGAAGATCGAAGAGGTCCGAGGCTTTCTTTGACCTAGATCGCAAGAACGCCGAGTGGGATTCCATTAACTTGCGCCTCGCCTCTCCCGAGGTCTGGCAGGACCAGAAAACTTCCCAGGCCCTCCAGCAGAAAAAAAAGCGCCTCGAGAAGGACATCCACTTCTTCAAGCAGATCTTCGGTCAGAAAGAAGAGCTCGAGGTCCTGACGGAGCTCGCCGCGGAAGGCGAAAGCGTCGAGTCGGAAACCGAGGCAGGGATCAGCCGGCTTGACAAGAACCTGCAGGAGGCGGAGCTCCGGGCGCTTTTCTATGACGAAGACGACCCCCGGAACGCCATCCTGACGATCCACCCGGGCGCCGGCGGGACCGAATCCCAGGACTGGTCCCAGATGCTCCTCCGGATGTACCTCCGATACACCGAGCGGAAGGGATTCAAGGTGGAAATCCTCGACCAGCAGCCCGGAGAAGAAGCGGGCTTGAAGAGCGCGACCGTCAGGATCGAGGGCGACTACGCCTTCGGAAACCTAAGCCAGGAGACGGGCGTCCACCGCCTCGTCCGCATCTCCCCGTTCGACGCCGCCAAGAGGCGGCACACGTCGTTCTCCGCAGTTTTCGTCTACCCCGAAGTCGACGAGGACATCGAGATCAACATCAACCCGGACGATATCAGGATCGACACCTACCGCTCGGGCGGTAAGGGCGGCCAGCACGTCAACACCACAGACTCAGCCGTCCGCATCACCCACATCCCGACCGGCTTCGTCGTCCAGTGCCAGAACGAGCGTTCCCAGCACAAGAACAAGGCCTCGGCCATGAAGGTCCTCCGGGCTTGGCTCTACGAGCTTGAACACAGGAATAAACGGGTCAAGATCGACGCTCTCGAGGACGCGAAATCCGAAATCGCCTGGGGGAACCAGATCCGCTCCTACGTCCTCCACCCCTACCGGATGATCAAAGACCTGCGGACCAGGGTCGAAACCGGCGACACGGACAAGGTTCTCGACGGCGACCTCGACGAATTCATCAAGGCCGCACTCGTCCTCAGGAAGAAATCGGCGTCGGCCGCCTCATAGCCAGCCAAAGGGCCGCCTTGCATAGGTGACCGCGGCTGAGGCGCAGGACCCTCCCATTTTTCAGTAGAGGACGTCGCTGTCACCGAACCGGGCGATGATCTTCTGGATCTCGACGACAAGGAGCTTCTTCCGGGCCATGACCGCCTGGATCTCCTCGTCCGACAACAAATCCCCAACAGCTTCCCGGACTTCGCCCTCGCTCAGCGCCGAGACCCTATCCACCAGGGACCGGGGCAGCTTTCGCATCAGGTTCGCGGGGGGGGTATTCTTGTCCGAAAACGGCAGGCCCTCGACGAAACTTTTCAGCGTTCGGAACGTCCTCGAATGGTCGATGAGGAGCGCCCGGAAGTCCCCCGTGACCAGCACGTTCCCCAGGTGGCGGTCTTCGTTGCCGATCAAGTCGTCGAACAGCTGGGCGATGTAACCCGCCTTCGTCCAGCCCTCCGTCCGGAAACGTTCCCGGCTCTTGCCCTCCGCGAGCATGTCCCGGTAGAGAGACGTGTCGTCGATCCAGAGCTGGCCCGACCCGGCGGACCCGAGGAACTCCTTTTCGACCGTCGGCGGAACCATGTCGATGCCTAAAAGCTTGTCCATTCGGTAGGCGGCGATCTCGTATTTCCAACCCTCCAGGAATCCCCCTTTTATGCCGCTCGGATTCTTCCAGAGGGCGTGGCGGACGACGTCACCCTGTCGCAGGGTGAGATTCCATGGCCTGGTCACGCCCTGCTCGCGGCCGAGTTGTTCCTGGTCGACGACCTCGGCTTCCCGAAGGAAGGATTCCCAGCGGGGCCGTTCCGCGAGCTCGGCGGCGGTGAACTGGGCCCATCCCGGACGGACCAGCGGGACGAGAAACACGACGAGAAGCCAATAGACTTTTTTCATTTCCTCCCTCCTGACACGAGTGTAGCCCCTGTCCCGAGGCGGTGTCAATGCCGCCGGAGTTGATATTTCGGCCTCGTAATTGTAAGATGGGAACCTGTGAGGCCATGCCAGACGACAACGCAAAAATCGAGGACGACGCTGAGACTCCCGGGGGTCCGAAGTTTCTCCCCCCCCTCGAATTCAGCTCCGTCGTCATCCTCCTCTATTTCCCGGCCCTGGTCCAGCTCGGCCTCGTGGAGGACCCGGCGACGGGCGAGCGCCATGAAAGCCTGGACCTGGCCAAGCGGAACATCGACCTCCTCGACCTCCTCAAGGACCGGACGAAGGGCAACCTCGAAGCCGAAGAGCAGAAATTCCTCGACGGTATCATCGACCAGCTCAAGCTGGCTTACCTCAAGAAAGCCGACATCGTAAAGATGTAGCCGCATGGTCGTTTATCGCGGCCTCAACGACGCCCGCTTCCTCCCCCGCCCCGCCGCCGTGGCCGTGGGCAATTTCGACGGCCTCCACCTCGGTCACCGGAAGATCCTGTCCAGGCTTTGCGCCCTGGCCGAAAAGCGGGGTCTCCGGTCCCTTGTCCTAACGTTCGACCCCCATCCGGAGCGCGCCCTCGACAAGAGGTCGGTCAAGATGATCGACACTCCGGAGAAGCGGCTGGAACGGTTCGGAGATACCTGCGTCGACGCCGTCGTCGTCACGCCCTTCGACATGTCCTTCTCCCGGCTCTCCTGCCGGGCTTTCGTCGACCGCGTCCTCGCGGCGAAGCTCGGCGCCAGGGAAGTCGTCGTCGGCCGCGGCTTCAGGTTCGGCCGGAACAGGCTCGGCGACACCGGACGTCTTCAGGTCCTGGGCCGTCGGGCCGGCCTGGCCGTCCACGTCGTACCGCCGGCCGTCCTCGACGGTCGGGTCGTCAGCTCGAGTGCCATCCGCCGCCTCCTCGGCCGCGGCCGGGTCGAAGAGGCCGCCCGCCTGCTTGGGCGGCCGTACGAGATCTCCGGCCGGGTCGTCCGCGGCCGGCACCGGGGCGAGCTCCTCGGCTTTCCCACGGCCAACCTGGACACGGCCAGCGAACTCCTGCCCGGGGGCGTCTTCATTACGGAGACCGTCCGCAGGGACCGGATTTTCCGCTCCCTGACCAGCATCGGCACCAATCCAACCTTCGGCCCCCATCCTCTGAGCGTCGAGACTCTCCTCCTCGATTACCGTGGCTCTCTCTACGGTGCCCGGCTCACCGTCCGTCTCCTCCGCAAGGTCCGCCCGGTCCGGAGGTTCCCCGACGCTACGGCCCTTTGCGCCCGCATCGGGCGGGACGTCGAGGAAGCCCGGGCCTACTTCCTGGCGCTAGGTTGACTTTTGGGAGGATCTCATGCATGTTCAAGCGGAAGGAACGCCACATGAGGAGTGACCGCATGGAAGAGAAAATAAAGGCCCGGATCATGGACGCCAGCAAGATCCGGCGCGTCCTGGCCCGAGTCGCCACCGAGATCATCGAGAGGAACCGGAACCTCAAGAACCTGGTCATCGTCGGCGTCAAATCTCGCGGCATCACCATCGGCAAACGCGTCGCCCATCTCATCAAGGAGCTGGAAGGCATCGACATTCCCGTTGGCATCCTCGACATCACCCGCTACAGGGACGACGTGACCGCCCTGAAGGCGAAGGGGGCTATCGAGGAAGCGAAGATCGGCTTCTCCGTCGCAAAGAAGGACATCCTCCTCATCGACGATGTCCTGATGACGGGACGGACGATCCGGGCCGCCATGGACGGCCTCATCGACCGCGGCCGCCCGCAGAGTATCCAGCTCGTCGTCCTCGTCGACCGCGGCCACCGCGAGCTGCCCATCCGGCCGGACTACGTCGGGAAGGTCCTGCCCACTTCGCGCCGCGAGGTCGTCAAGGTCCGCCTCAAGGAGATGGACGGCATCGACGAGGTCCTCATCGCCGAGCCGGTCAAGGTCGGCGGGAGAAAAGAACGGTGACGACCCTCGTCCGCGGAGGCCGGGTCGTCGACCCCTCGACCGGCCTCGACGGACTCTTCGACCTCCTCCTGAGCGGCGGAAAGATCGCCGCGGTCGGCGCGAGGCTGGACGCCGTCCCCGAACGGACGATCGACATCACGGGGCTCGTCGTCGTCCCCGGGCTCATCGACATGCACGTCCACCTGAGAGAGCCCGGCTACGAGGCCAAAGAAACGATCGCGACGGGCGCCCGGGCGGCGGCCAGGGGCGGCTTCGCGACGGTCTGCGCCATGCCCAACACGAACCCCGTCAACGACAGACGCGCCGTGACCGAGCGAATCCTCGCCGAGGCCGGCCGTAACGCCGCCGTAAACGTCCTCCCCATCGCCGCGGTCACGCGCGGCTCCCGGGGGAAGGAGCTCGTTGACATGGCCGACCTCACGGCATCCGGGGCGGTCGCCTTCTCGGACGACGGACTCCCCGTCATGAACAGCCGGGTCATGCGCCAAGCCCTCGCGACCGCTGCGACTTCCGGGGGGCTCGTCATCGACCACTGCGAGGACCGGGCCTTGGCCGAGGGGGGCTCGATGCATGAAGGCCCCGTCGCGGCGCGTCTCGGCCTGGCCGGCATTCCCTCCGCCGCCGAGGAGATCATGATCGCCCGCGACATCATATTGGCCGAAGCCCTGAAGGTGCGTGTCCACATCGCTCACCTTTCGACGGCGGGCGGCGTCCGGAGCGTCGGCGAGGCCAGGCGCCGCGGCGTCCGCGTTTCGGCCGAGGCGACGCCCCACCATCTCCTCCTCACCGACGCCGGGCTCGGGTCGCGCGACACGAGCTACAAGATGAACCCTCCCCTGCGGACGGAATCCGACGTGGCCGCCCTGGTCGAGGCCGTCCGGACGGGGGTCGTCGACGTCATCGCCACCGACCACGCCCCGCACACGGCGGAGGAAAAGAGCAGGGAGTTCGACAAGGCCCCCTTCGGCATCGTCGGACTCGAAACAGCCGTCGCTCTCATCCTCGACCGGCTCGTCCGCCCGAACATCATCTCGCTCGGCCGGTTCGTCGAGCTCATGTCCGCGAACCCCGCCCGCCTGCTCGGCCTCGCCGGCAAGGGCCGCATCGCCATCGGGGCGGATGCTGATCTGACCATCCTCGACCTGGACCTCCGTACGACCGTCGACAAGAACCTTTTTGAATCCAAGGGACGGAACACGCCCTTCGACGGCTGGACGCTCACGGGAGGCGTGGCCATGACGATCGTCGGCGGCCGGGTTGCCTATCCGTTCGGCGATGACGTCCCGGCGCGGCGGGCATGAATGCCATGAAACGCGAACACTTCGAGAAGGCCATCGGCCACATCTTTAAGGACCCGGGCCTCCTGGCCAGGGCCCTGACCCACAGTTCCCGCGCCTACGAGACGAGCCCGGACAACCCCAAAGACAACGAGCTGCTCGAATTTCTGGGGGATTCGGTCATCGGTCTGGTCACCGCCGAATTCTACTTCACCGCGTTTCCCCGCCGGAACGAGGGAGAACTGTCGAAGCTCAAGGCCTCGGCGACAAGCACCCTGGCCCTGTCCCTGCTCGCCCGGGCGATCAAGCTCGACAAGGCCATCCTCCTCGGCAAGGGCGAGGAAAAATGCAGCGGCAGGAAGAAGGTCTCGATCCTGGCCGGCTCGTTCGAGGCCCTGGCCGGGGCCATCTATCTCGACGGCGGGTTCGAGGCGGCCCGGCGATTCATCTGCGGCCTGCTCCGTTCGTCCCTGAAACCCCTCAAGTCCGAAACGCTGACGATCAACAACTCCAAGTCCGCGCTCCAGGAGATCTGCCAGAAGGCGGGCCTTCCAGCGCCGGCCTACCGCCTCGTTTCGGAAAAGGGGCCGGCCCACGACAGGACGTTCGTCGTCGAGGTCCATCTCGGGGGCGAGGTCCTGGCCAGGTCGAAGGGCCCGTCCAAGAAAAGCGCCGAGCAGACGGCCGCCGAGAAGGTGCTCAAGGCCCGTTTCGGCCGGAAAATAAAGAAGATTTCATCCGAGGCCTTCGTCATCGAGGCGGAGGACCTGATCTTCCCCTGACCTCCGTCCCGCGCCCTTCTCTCAGGGCCCCATCAGGACGGCGACAGGCCGCAGCGCCTGGATATTCTGGCAGACGATCTTGATCACCGCCGTCAACGGCACCGACAGGATCATCCCCGGGATCCCCCAGAGCCACCCCCAGAAAAGCAGCGAGAAAAAGACAAGCAGAGGGCTGAGGCCGAGCCCCTTGCCCATGATCCGGGGCTCGATGAAGTTCCCCAGGATCCCGTCCAGCCCCGCGGTGATGACGAAGACCCAGAAAGGAGTCCAAAACGTTCCGAACTGGAAGAAGGCGAAGCCCACCCGGAGGACCATGGCGGTGAGCGAGCCGATGCTCGGGATGAAATTGAGGACGAAGGCCAGGAAGCCGAAGAAGGCGGCGAAATCGACGCCGAAAAGGGTCAAGACAAGCCAGACCTCCAGGCCGTTCACCAGGCTCATGAGCGTCTTGATGATCAGGTACTTACGGACTTGGCCGTTGATGGCCTCGAAGGCCGTCCGGACCTGGCCGGACCGGCCGGCGCTCAGGGCCTTTTGGACTTTCGTGACCCCCCTCCCCCGGCCCGAGACAATGAACACGAGGAAAAGAAAAACGAGGAGGAGCTTGCCGAGAATCTTGAAGAACGGGCCGATGGCCGAGAGGATGACTGCGCCGAGCTTCCCGATGTCGAGCTTCTCCAGGGCCGAAGAGAGGTTGATCTTGAAGGGCCCGACGCCGTTCTCCAGAATCCTGGTCAAATCGCTGAGTCGTTGCTGGTATTTCGGAAGCTCGGCCGCCAGGGCCTTCCCACTCGAATAGATGAGCGCGCCGGAGAGGTACAGGAATACGAACAGCAGGGCCAGGACGAGGAGGATGGCCACCGGCCGGGGACAGCGGCACTTGGTCAGGAAGGTCAGCGCGGGGTCGATGATGTAGGAGAGGAAGACGGCCAGGATGAACGGGATGAGGACGGGCTGGGCCAGCTTCAGGACGACCCCCACGACAAAAAGGACAACGACCGCGATTGCCGATTTAAGAAACCTGTCTTCGTCCAAGCTATTATCCGGCCATCATTTCGGGGACCGCGGCTTGGCCAGGGTGGCCGTCAGGGCTTCGAGGAGCGAACCTCCCGCCGCTTCCAGGCCGTCGGGGACGCGCATCACGCCGCAGAGGACGTTCCGGACGCGGCCGATGTAAAGATGCTGGCCGTAGCGGTTCAGGGAGTGATATCCGAGGACGATCTTCTCGGGAGTTTGCTTGTCCCCCGCCAAGGCCTCGAGGAGCTTCTCGAGCATCGCCTGGGCGTCTTTTTCGGAGCCCGCCTCGATGAAAAAGGCCTCCATCTCCCGGCCGTCGGCCTTGTAGGCGGCGACGTAGCCGTCCCGGAGGAACTCGTAACCCATGAAGTTCTTCTTGATGTATTTTTCGCTCTGGGCGACGAGGTCCTTCTTGGGAAAGGCCAGGACGAGAGCCGGGAGCACACCCTTCTCCTTGACCGCGGCCGCGACCTGCGCCCCGACACCGGCGAGGATGGACCCCGTCTCCTCCCCGAGTCCGAAACCGAGCATCTTCACGTAGAACCGCCCGGACATGAAGTTCAAGGACTCGCCCTCGAGGTAACCCAGTTCGCCGATGGAGACAGCCCTGTTCTCCGGGTAGCGCTCCGCGCCGAAGATGCCGAAGGCATTGACGGGACTCCCCATGTCGTAGATCTCCAGGGTCAAAGTCGCCTCCGTGCCCTTCTTCTCGAGGTCGACGACGAGGAGCTCCCGGAAATCGTAGCTCAGATAGCTTTCCGCAGCCCCGTCGATGTACTCGAAAAGGCTTTCCGGGAAGAAGCCTCGGGGAGCTTCGGACTGGGTCCAGGGGTCCACCCGTGGAACGAGAGCGGCGAGCTCCGGGCTCCCCTCTCTCCCCTGGGCCAGGCCTGCCGCAGGGGCCAAGAAGAAAACCGCCGCGAGCGCAGCCGGGACGGACAATCCTCTCCGGGCCCGGGAGTGTTTCATCCTCGACCTCCATTCCGGAATACAGGGCTAATATAACGAAAGGATGCTCTCTTGGCAAGCCTGTTTCAGGCCCCGGCCGCCGCACTCGCCCATGATTTATATCCATGGGCGAGTACGGGGGAAGCCCCCGTTGACAGGTCCCGGAAAAAGGGACATCATGGATTCGCCATGGCCGCCCCTCGCGTCGTCATCGTCAAGGCCGGGAATTTGTGGACATCGACCGGCGCCGTGGACCCGGCCGTCATCACCAAAATGTTCGCCAGGGGGTTCGCGCTCCTGACGGGAGAGCGGAACGACGCGGGCGCGCTCTCCTCTCTTTTCCGGCCCGACGACCGCGTCGGGATCAAGGTCAACACCATCGGGGGGAAGTCCCTGAGCACCAGGCCCGACGTCGCCCTGCCCTTCGCCGGCTGGCTCTCCCGAAACGGACTTCAAGCGAAAAACCTCTTCATCTGGGACAGGACGACGAGGGAACTCCGCGACGCCGGCTACGGGACGAGCGCCGGCCGAAGCGGGATCAAAGTCTTCGGCACGGACGCGGACGGCGTCGGTTATGGGACCGGACTCGTCTCCCATCTCAACGTCGGCAGTCTATTTTCGAAGATCCAGACGGAATTCGCCACGGCCTCGGTCAGCCTGGCCCTTCTCAAGGACCACGGCTTGGCCGGGGTCACGGCCGGGATGAAGAACTATTTCGGGGCCATCCACAACCCCAATAAGTACCATGACTTCCACTGCAACCCGTTTGTCGCCGAGGTCTTCGACGCTCCCCCCGTCAAGGCCAAACACAAGGTATCGATCATCGACGCCCTTGTCGTCCAATACCACAAAGGGCCCTCCTACCACGCCCGCTGGGCCGCGAAATACGGCGGGTTGATATTCAGCCTGGACCCCGTCGCGGCCGACAGCGTCGGCTGGAGCATCATCGAACGGCTCAGGGCCGATGAAGGCCTGCCGACTCTCAAGGAGGAGGGCCGGGAGCCCGCTTACCTGGCCACAGCCGAAAAAATGGGCCTCGGCCGGGCCGGCCTCGGTTCTATCGAAACGGTCGAGGAGATTGTTTTATGAAAAGACGGTCGTTCATCCGCGGAGCGGCGGGGGCCGGACTCGTCATCGGCACGGGCCTTCCTTCCCTCTGCTCCGGCCTGGCCGCCTTCGGAGCCAAACCCAACCTCTCCCGCGTCGAGGCCCGCTACTACGACAAGCTCCCCGACCGGGAGGTCGAGTGCCGGCTCTGCCCGAGGAAGTGCCGGCTCGGCGACAAGGAACGGGGCTACTGCGGCGTCCGCGAGAATATCGGCGGGACCTATTACACGCTGGTCTACGGAAAAGTCTGCAGCCTCAACGTCGACCCAGTCGAAAAGAAGCCCTTCTTCCACGTCCTGCCCGGGACCTCCGCCTTGTCCCTGGCCACGGCAGGCTGCAACGTCAACTGCAAGTTCTGCCAGAACTGGGAGATCTCGCAGGTGCGTCCCGAACAAGTCGACCATTTCGACCTACCGCCCGAGAGGGCGGCCGCCCAGGCGATCGAAGCCGGATGTCCCTCGATCGCCTACACCTACACGGAACCCACCGTCTTCTTCGAGTACATGTACGACACGGCCGTCCGGTCGAAGCGAAGGGGCGTCAGGAACCTCGTCGTGACGGGCGGGCACATCAACCCGGAGCCTCTGGCCGACCTCCTGGCCGCCGTCGACGCCGTCAAGGTCGACCTGAAGGGCTTCACTCAGGAATTCTATACAGAATATGTCCGCGGCGAGCTCAAGCCCGTCCTCGAGACCATTCGCGCCGTTGCCAAATCCAAGGCGTGGCTGGAGATCGTCTACCTCGTTATCCCCACCCTGAACGACCGGATGGACCTCATCCGGGAGATGGCCAAATGGGTCAGGAACGAGGTCGGGGACCAGGTCCCCGTCCATTTCTCCCGTTTCCAGCCGATGTACCTCGTCAAGAACCTCCCGCCGACCCCCATATCCACCTTGGAAGCCGCCCGCGAGACCGCCCTTGAGGAGGGCCTGCGCTTCGTCTACATGGGCAACGTGCCCGGCCACGAAGGCGAAAACACGTTCTGTCCCGGGTGCGGGAAAGTGGCCGTCCAGAGGGTCGGCTACCGAATCGCTTCGATCGAGCTCAAGGCCGGCCGGTGCAACACATGCGGCACGCCCATTCCCGGGGTCTGGAGCTGAAGCCCCGGCTCCCGGCCCTCCTCCTCGGCTTCCTGGCCGCGGCCTTCGAGATCTATCTCCTCCGGGAATTTTCCGCGGAATTTTACGGCAGCGAACTCACGTTCGGCCTTTTCCTTGGCTCCTGGCTTCTCTGGGGCGGCCTCGGCAGTCTCGCCCGGCCCGGAGCCGCGAAGGGGTCCTCTTCCGGACGCCTCTACGGCCTCTACGGCCTCGCGATCGTCCTTTTCTTTTTGAGCCTCGCCGCGTTGAGGTTCTCGCACAGCCTGATGGGGATCCTGCCAGCCGAGCTCACGGGGCTTGTCCCCGCCCTCGGGTTCGCCTTTTTCCTGAGCTTTCTCCTTAGCTTCCCTCTGGGCCATTACTTCGTCCTCAACGCCGGTCTCCTCGGCGGTGACGTTTCCCTTGTCTACCTCCTGGAATCGGCGGGAGCTGCGGTGGCCGGACTCGTCGTCCATTTTCTTCTCATACCCCGGTTTTCAAATTGGGAGGGAGGGGCTCTCATCGGCGCCGGGGCGGCTGTTCTGATCTTCGCGGAAATGAAGCCCGGGCGGTTGCGTTGGTTCGTCGCCGCGGCGCTCGTCTCCGCCGCCTGCCTGGCCACGTTCGACCTCCCATCCCAAAAAGCGGCTTGGAAACCCCTGCGCCTGGTTGAGGCCGAGGACACGCCCTACGGGAAGCTCCAGGTCATCAAAACCGAAGAGCAGGTAACCCTCTTCGACAACGGTCTTGCGGTCTTCTCTTACCCGGACGCCGGCGCCGCCGAGGAATCTGTCCACTTCGCCCTCCTCCAACGGGACGGCATTCGCAATGTTCTCCTCGTCGGGGGAGGAGCGAGCGGCGGGGCCGCCGAAGTTTTGAAATACCCGAGCACTCGGGTGGACTATGTCGAGCTCGACCCGGCCATCATCCGGCTGTCTGAAAAGCACCTCGCCGCGGCGGATTTCGCCGCCCTCAGAAGCCCGCGCGCCCGGATCTTCTATCGGGACGGCCGGTCCTTTCTCGAGCGGACAAGCGAGCGTTACGACGCGATCATCCTCAACCTGCCCGAGCCGGCCACGGCCCAGGTCAACCGGTATTACACGCGCGAGTTTTTTCTCGAGGCGCGGAAAAAACTCAACCCCGGCGGCGTGCTCAGCTTCGCCGTCCCCTCGGCCGAAAACTACATCAGCGACGCGTTGGCCCAATTCCTGGGCTGTCTTGCCGGCACCCTGGGCAGCGTCTTTCCCGAGGTTGTGGCCGTGCCGGGCGGCAACTGTGTGTTCCTGGCCTCGGAGATCCCGCTCTCGATCGATCCTGACCGCTTAGCGGCGGCGGTTATCCGTCTCGGAATCAAGAACCGGTTCGTCAGCCCGGAGATGCTCCCCGCCCGCCTCAACCCTCTTCGCGTCGATTATCTGGCCGGTAAGATTTCAGGCGCGTCGGCGAGGATCAACCGCGATCTCGTGCCCGTGAGCTACTACTTTCATTCGATCCTCTGGGCCGCCCAGTTCCGCGGTTTGGAGTCGAAACTTCTTCAGGCAGCCGGCCGGATCTCTTCGAGCTGGTTCCTGAACGCTCCCCTGGCCGTTTTTGCCCTCGGCCTGGCCTTCCTGACGCTCAGGAGGAAGCGCTCCACAGCCCGTTTCCTCGTGCCCATCGCCGTCATGGGTTTGACCTCGATCATCGTCGAACTCGTCGTTTTCATCGCCTTCCAGGCCAATTTCGGTTACGTCTACGGGAAGATACCGCTCCTCCTCGCCCTCTTCATGACCGGCCTCGTCCTCGGCTCGCTATTGGCCAGGCATCAGAAGCGGACGGCCCCCGCCGCCCTGCCCATCGTCCAGGGGGCCTTCGTCCTCACGCTACTCGCCGCCCTCAAAAGCCTTTCGGGGGCAGGCGGAGAGCTCGTCCCCTTCGCCCTCCTACTCGTCTTCGGCGCCCTTGGGGGCTATCTCTTTGTTTGCGCCAATAGGCTTCTCCTCCGCGAGCGTCCGCACCAGGGCCTCGGCTACGGCGTCGACCTCCTGGCCTCGTTTGCCGGCGTAGCCCTGGCTGCCGCCGTGATCATTCCCCTCTGGGGCCTTGCCGCCGTGCTCCTCCGCCTGGCCATCCTCAACGCCATCTGCTTCGCCTACCTCCTCGCCACTTCCTCTTCAAGATCCTAGCCGCGTCGCCGGCGACATTTCCTTTCGCTTAATCTCCAAATATATCGGAATAATTCCGCGAGGCATGACTGGGGCGCCGCCCAGGCTGTGATGGGCAACATCCAGAGCCCCCGTAGCGAAGAGGGGGCAGGGGGGCTCGGGTTTATGGGGCTGAGGGGGTCATCAGAGTGAGCATAAAGCGGGGATTTAGTCATCCCGGACTGGATACGCGGGGACCCCCCATCGGATCCAGTCCGGGATGGCGTTAAGAATCACCGCAGCGAACGAGGATGATCCCGGAGGCCCCTCTATGTAACTATTCGGACCTGGGCCAGATTAGATTATAATAGCGCAATAGGCCATCGAAACATGTTTGAGGATTGTCTTCCCGCCCCGAAAGATAACGGCCGGCCGCCGCGCGACAAGGCCGCCGGAGTCCTCTTATCTTTGCTCCTCCATGGGCTCCTGGGCTACGGCATTTACCACGCCCGCTTTACGATCAAGATCTTCCCCTTCAAAAAGGAGGAGGTTCGAAATATCATAATCGTCCCGCCGCTGAAGGTGAATATCCCGAAGATCGTCGGCGGCCAGGGTCTGACGGCCGAGCTCGCCGGTCTACAGGAGGAAGCCGTTTCTCCCGGGACGGCGCGGCAGACCGGAGATATCCGGCCGAAGACGGCGCCGGGCCCGGGAACACAGGCCGAAGCCCCCCCCGGCGAGCCCGGACAGCCCCCAGCCGAGGCCCCTTCCGCCGCGGCCGGCGCCGCCATCCCTTCCCTCTCCTCTAAATACCGGGAAATGATCGACAAGCCCAAGCTGGCCGGTGAATCCGGCTTGACGATCTCGCTTGCGCCGCCGGGCACCCCTCCCGGCCCCCCCGGCGTCGGCGGCGGCCCCCCCCTCCCCGATTTTTCGAAGTACGGCCGGGGCGCTTACGGGGGCGGCGGATACGGAACGGGCGGAGGCCGAGGCGGCGGAGGAACGGGAGGCCGCCAACGGGTCGGCATCTCCATCCCGCTCAAGGGCTATGACCTTTTGCCCTGGGCCTCCGTCGTGGTCGACCGTATCCAGCGCTTCTGGAACCTGCCCGCCGTGTCCGAGCTGCCCGACACGGCCAAGGTTCGGTTGATCGTCATCATCAAGAAAAGCGGCGAGCTCGATTCGATCGAGATCCTCGAGGGGACCTCCGTCGAGGTTCTCGACCGGGCCGTGCTCGAGGCGATCCGGGCCGGACTCCCCTTCCCAGCCCTTCCCGCCGATTTCCCCGGCGACCTCCTGGAGATCACATTCGAGTTCGTCTACAATGACTAAACGCATACCGGCGGCCATCTTCCTTCTGTTCGCCTTGGCGCCCCTCCTCCGCGCCGACTGGAAGTCGGAGCTCCTCTCCCGCCTGGGCCGGACGCCCGACTACCGCGCCGCCTACGAATACCTCGTCGAAGAATCCAAAAATCTGGAACCGGAGGACAGGCAGACCACCGGAGTCCTCCTCCCCTTCCTGGCCGGCAAGCTCGGCGATGTCGTCCGGGAGCGAGACCTGGCCGCCGACTATTTCGAGACCTACCGAGACAACGACCCGGATTTCGGCTTTCTGGACGACTACACCCTGCGGGATTTTCTCGCTTTTTGGTTCCGCTGGAAGCGGTCTTATCCCCTGGCCTACGACCTCAATCTCCTCTCCTACGCGAAGGGCCCGGCGACCGGCCTGCCGGCCGCTGTCGAAGTCGGTCTCGAGCTGCTGAACGAGGCCTACTACAAGATCTCGCTCGGCCCCTACATCCTCGAAGGCGGGTATTGGCCGGCGGGCTTCCATATCCTGACCATCCCCCTCAGCAATCTTTTCGAGCGCTCGGACACATACGATTTCATCCTCGACCTCAAGGCCGGGGACATCGTCGTGAGAAAATCCGTCCGGGTCCGGGTCGATATCGCGGACATGGTCGCCGCCGCGGCCCCCTCGCCCCGGAACACATTCTTCCCCGAGTCCGGAACGCCGGCCAGGACGATCCAGGAGGGGGAGATTTCCCTCTACGTCGACGGCAAGCTCATCCTGATAAGTCGCAAGATCGCCGCCAAGCCCTCTTCCATCACCTTCCCTCTCGGCGGGCCGCTCATGCCGGGCCAGAAGCCCTACATGCCGCCGCCGACAACAGGCCCCATGGTCAGCGGAGTCAGCATCCTCGACGCCCTCGCCCTGGCCTACAAGGCCATCAAGGACCTCGTGGCCAAGAAGCCGCCGAGGCCGTCCCCTCCCTCCTACCAAAAGGTCAGCAGCCTTTCCTTCGCCTACTCCAGGACGACGGCCGAGGGGCTGGCCGTATCGGCCCGGGCGTCCGTCGGTCTCGTTCCCTCGCGGGCCGTCATCCTGAAAGAATAAGCCCATTCGACTCCCCGGGCTGAAGTCCGGGGAATATTCAGCGCTAATACTGAGCGGCGCGAACGTATGAAACGGGCTGGGTTGACTTCCGCCCCGCATGTCTGCTATATCTTTCCTCAAGGGAAGGCACCCGTTGAATTGCCTCTGGCCGTTAGCCCGATAAGAAAGCTTGGAGAAACGGAGGTCCAATATGAGCGAGAAAGGGATTGAAAGGCGACTCTGCCAGCGATTCAGGATCTCCGGAGCGACGGTTTCCTACAGGAAAGAGAAGCTCCTTTCGTCCAAGACGAAGATCGACGAGGAGTTCTGCCCCGTCCTGGACATCAGCAGGGGAGGCGTCCGCTTTCTGACCCAGAAACCCCTAAAATTCAAGTCCAAGGTCACCCTTCAGCTATCCATCCCCGGCGACAGGATCCCGCTCAACATCAAGGGCCGCGTCCGTTGGTCGACGCTCAACGCCGGGAAGAGCTACAAGTACCAGGCGGGCGTTCAGTTCAGCCCTTACGGACTGGAGAAAAACCAGAACATCCCCCAAGTGCTGACCAAGCTTGTCGCCCTCGAACAGAAGTTCATCGAGCCGGAAAGTCCGGACGGCCCCGGCAAGGCCAGCGAGGTCGGCGTCTAGCGCGAGGCCTTCGGCTTAGCCGGCTTGTCCCCCTCCACCACGACCTGCGAGTAGTCCGCGATCCCCAGGAGCATCTTGTTGATGGCCTGGAGAAGCCCCAGGCGGTTCTGCCGGACCTTTTTCTCCTCGGCCATGACCAGGACCTTGTCGAAGAACGTGTTCAGGACGGGCTGGATCTTGAAATAGATGCCCTGGGCTCGGACATAGTCGCCCCGGACGATCATGGGCTGGGCGTTGTCGCGGATGATCGAAAACGTCGAATAGAGGTCGCGCTCTTCTTTCTCGACGAAGAGGTCGGGGTTGTGTTTTGTCAAGGGAAAATACCCGAAAAAATCGTCCAAAAATACCCATGAGCCCGCGGGTATTTTTTCCTAGTGCTTTTGCCGCATGAGGGCGTGCTTCATCCGGTAGCTTTCGCCCTCGAACAGCAAGATGTGCCCATGGTGGGCCAGGCGGTCGATCATCGCCGCGGCCATCTGGTCGTCGGTGAAGATCGACCCCCATTTCGAAAACTCCAGGTTCGTCGTAATGATCAGGCTCCTCCTTTCGTAGCTGTCGGGGATGATCCGAAAGAGCAGCTGCGCGCCATGCTTGTCGATCGGCACGTATCCCCATTCGTCCAGTTATGTGGAGCTCCACATAACTGGACGAGATCGGCTATACGCCCATCGAGAGACGGGAGGCAAACCTCTTCTTCAACATGATCAGCGAGCTCTATGAGAAGATCTCCGTCATCGTCACCTCGAACAAGAGCTTCGAGACCTGGGCCGAGATGATGGGCGACAGCGTCATGACCACGGCCCTTCTCGACCGGCTGCTTCACCATGCCAGGGTCTTTACCCTGGACGGGGAATCGTATCGAATCAAAAAATCAAGAAAGGAGGTTTGAATCATTCCGATGGAGGATGGGAAATCTGTTTACCGCAAGGGTGGGAAATATCCTTACCGTGCCTATGGGAAATGTCCTTACCGCGAGGGTAGGAAAAGTCCTTGTCATTTACAATCCTTTCTCAACCCGGGCGTAATCGCGCTCCCAGTCACAACACTCATGGAGTCATTGTTTCCATGAGTACGGGCAAGGCCGCCGCCTCGAAGTAACAGCTCAAGGACCGGAGGGCCGATCGACAGAGATCGCCGACGAGACGGCGATCGAACTTGAAGAAGACCCGCAGCCTCTTATTACGTTTCATGGCTAAAAAGGCTCTTTTAAGGCCGATAATTATCGACAAAACGCTTCATACTTCAAGCAAACACTAGATTTATCTCGGTCTGATCCCAAGATCAAGATCTCTCATTTGAGGCCAACATATTGTCCGCGCAGATAAGCAAAGCAAACTTCTATCAACAAGCAGAAAAACCAAACAAAGCCGGCCACTAAGGATGCTTTTGTTTTTCTAAATTCGCAGATTATGGATGTTCCAATAATCAAGATTATTAAGAACCATATCGAAAACATATTGATTTTGCTTAAAAGCGCGTACAAGAAGGGATTAGTATTTTTGGGAGAAATAAACATATCAAGCCCAAATGCAAACTGAATATCACTCCAACTTTTTATTTTATCAAACTTAGTTATAAATATTAAAACTAGCTCAAGAATATTTTTTAAGAATAATATCATTGAAGAATAGCTAACCAAAGATAAGATATGTTTAAAACTGACTTTTGCATTAAAAAGTTGAGATGTCAACCAAAGGAGTAAAGTTTTAAACATCCAACTTATTCCTAATCCGATTACTAATATTACTAGGCCAATCCCCGTAAATATCTTCGTGACCGAAGATTCCATATTTCCAGGCAATGTAATTTTTATTAATTCACTAAACCGATACGATAGGATTATCGTAATTGCCACCATCCCCACAACATTCACAACAAAGGGAGTAAGAATATTTGGCCTTTCTTTTATCGACTGAAATGTTTTTGAAGGAGAAAATATCACGCCGACAATGTTTTTTAGATTATTCAACATTTATTATTCCAGCCAAGATAAGCTTTCTTTTTCTTTACCGGTCGTCAGCAGCTTGATAAACAACTCTTCCAGGTTCGAATAACGCTTTTGTTCGATTTCTTCTCTGATTTTCTTCGCAGAATTTAAAAATATCAGCTCACCTTTGTTAATAATAGCTATGTCACTGCAGAGCTTTTCAACGATTTCTAAATTATGAGAAGTCATGAATATTGTTGCTCCTTTTTTTACCAAAAGATTCATATTATTGCGAATGGCTTTTGATGCGACTGTGTCGATAGACTCAAACGGTTCGTCCAATATTAGTAAGTCCGGGTCATGAATCAGCGCCGCGGCCAAAGAAATTTTCCTTTTCATTCCAGCCGAATATGTTTCAATCCGCTTGTCTTTTTTATCTTGAATCTCAAAATATTCCAATAATTCCTCAGTTCTTTCGTTAACGGTTTCTTTACTGAGTCCATACATCTTCCCAACAAATAGAAGGTGCTCTTTTGCCGTAAGCTTCTCAAAGTAAAGCGGTTTGTCCAACACGATTCCGATTTTTCTCATAAATTCATTTTCTTTTTCCTCCACGTCATATCCAAGTATCTTAACCTTGCCAGAGCTTGGTTTTAATAATCCTAACATCATTTTAATAGTCGTAGTTTTCCCAGCTCCGTTGGGACCTAGAAAGCCAAAGAACATGCCTTTTTTAACCTGAATATTCAAGTTACTTACAGCGACTTGGTCTTTGAATTCTTTTCTTAAATTTATCATCTCTATAGCGTTCACTGATTCACCTTACAACTTTTCTAAAATAAAATACTTTTTATTTTCAAACATTATATTGCTTAGTCTAAGGAGTAAATAGTATGTTCCGAGACTCAGAATAAAAAACAACAGGAACACCCCTGTCCTTAAAACACTCTTATTTATGAGATTCAGATGTGAATATATAAAGTAAGGAACCGATGATAAGACGAATATTATAGTCGGCATTATAAACCAAGAAATAAAGGATTCCTTTTTCCTTTCTTCGAGAAACCCTCGAGGAGAATATATGGAAACTAAGTTCCCGATGCCAAGAAACAAGGGAAAGGATAATGCAAAATACATCAAGATATTTGCACAATTGCCAATTATGAAAATTCTTAGTATCAAATAAACAGCATAAGTTATGACAAATTGAAGGATAATGAATGTTAAGGAAAATAAATTTTTGGTGATGATCAGATTCAATCTCCAAAAAGGCAAAATAAGATATATTCTCATTTCTTCTTTGGTATTGCCAAAGTGATTTGAATATATTTCTTTGTCCAACAATAATATTCCTATTAAAACATGAAATTCATTTAGCCCAAATGCCAATCGCCTAAATCCACCCGGTACAAGAAAGATCACGCTAATAATAAGGGGCATAAAGAAAATGACTTTTAGCGAATGATCTCTCATGAGATATTTGATTTCTCGCCAATACAGAATCTTGATTGTACTTAGACAAAATTCCTTTTTAGGAGTCATCATTTTTCCGATTTATCAGCATCAAGCCGATCTTCATTCCGATAAGCGCAAAAATAACAAGTTTAGAAATATCCAGGACGGCTTTACTTAAAGAGTGCGAAATAAGCTCGGTCATGGCATTTCCTGCCCATCCGATCGGCAAGTATCTGAATCCCTCAATAATTCTCTCTGGATTGGATTCAAGATTAATCTTGTCCGCTAAATAAAACATTATATATATTGAGACGGCCAACAAGAACAAACCCGACGAGAGTTTATCTCTTATCTTTTTATTTATCAACACGTTATCAAGTAATAACAAAATATTTCTTATCCAGATAAAACAGGAAAAATAAAATACTAGAAGCAATATTATTGAAAATGCCATGTAAAATCCATACCGCTTTATTGTGAAAATGTATATTGCGAAAATAAGTGAAAATGACCCAAAGTTTCTAAAGCTCAACAAATCAGAAAGGAGGATTCCAATATAAATATTCCTTTTTTTTATAGGCAGATAATTAATTTTAAAGGGGCTTATTTCGACTTTAGCTACATATTTAGTCAAGCTCCCAATGATCACAAAAAAAAGAATTATAAACAAAAAGACATCAATCATCGCGTTGAAAATAATTATATTTTTTGCTTCAATGAAAATAATTATGAAAAACGCCAGGCCCATTACTAATCCCGCAAATACATTAACCGTGTAATAAGCTAACTGACTTAATTTTTTACCTGATCTCTTATCTAATTTGAAAGACAGCCTCAACAAAGCAATTATTTCTCTCATTCGAGTGCAGCATTAATCAGAACGGAGAGGAAGAGATCCTTCTCTTCCTCTCCGTAAAGTCAGTCTGGGCTACTCGTCAATTAGCACACGCAGCTACGTAATTTGTGCCGAGAGCCTTATCGAAATAGCTCGCACAGCCACAGATGAGCCCCGCAGCTAAGCCAATTGACGCGAGTGCCCCAACAACTGGTGTCATCGTCCCCGCACTGCTAACGATGGCGGCTATTGTCATGCCAACCACACCTAAACATACCAGCCACCCCTGTCCTGTAATGCTCTCCATTTGCTGATCTTTTAGCGGAGTACTATTTCGGATTGAAGAAGGAGTCGCATTAACTAGAGTGAACAATAGAACAGAAACTGCGAGAGTCGAAATAAACGCTTTTTTCATCTCTTCACCCCTTTTGCAGTTTGATTTTTGCCAACAAACTGCTTCAAAACGACAATCTTGTTAGGCCAGATTACCTGCTTTCCCTACAATGTCAACGCTAAGTCATCTGCCACCTCCACAGTAAAATCGGCATCTCATCACATGCGATTGCGTTTATAAACCTGCTCATTTCAAATTATCAAATACATCGTTGATCGTCATTTGCTGAATATTAATGTTTCCCCCTTCCATATTTTATTAAATCTCTTATGAGAGTATTTCAATTTTCCTATCTCTGGGTCTAATACTATAATATCTTGGTTCTTCGTAATTCCAGTGATAACTACATAATGCTTTCTTTTGACAAAAGCAATGACGGGAAGCTTCAACTTCGTTAAATCATTAAATGCATAGCGCCAGCCCTGCGCTTCTAACCCCTTAAGCCGAGCTATGTATTGTAAATTGAGCATCGTCGTGCCATTTCTTATTAATAATCTCTTCCTTAATTCTTCTGATGTCGAGGGTATCTTATAATAATCCAGGATCATCTTTAAAACAGCCGGCCCGCAATCATTTTCTGTTTTTTGTATTATGACACCCGTTTTCCCCAAGTACTCTGCTCCATCAAAATACGCAACGATTTTTCCCCAGGAATCCGTTTGTCCGATAAATCCGTGATATAGATATAATCCCACAACCGGCAAACACATCAGCACGGCAACGCCAATGATTATTTTCCTTTTATTCATTTATCGAGTGTCGAAGATCCTATGATTTCCTTATATATTTTTTCTTTATATGACTCCACCGAAAGGTTTTTGGTTATTTCAAGATTAACTATTTGTTTGCTGAATGGGTCAATTTCAATTTTCGCCATATTCAAACCGCTATTGCCTCGTGAGCAATTGCACGGAGGCTCAACAATATGGATAATCCATTTATCCATATTGTTATGATCTAGCCATATATGAGAAATAATCACTCTTTTTTGTCCGGGATCAGCGATATTTGCATTCATAAATTCCTTTATTATAGGATCATTAAGGGCAATTTCCATCGCTTTCCGGCCTGAATCGTCTAAGGTGAAGTGCTCTTTGGTGACATTAGAATATATTTCTATCGGAATTTCATTTTTCATTTCATTCTGGGTTAATATTTTTTCATCCAAATCTAAAGAACGAAATCCGACTCGCGCATATCGAACTTTCAATTCATCATCCAAAAGATAAATAGTTGGAAATCCGTTGCTTTTGTATTTTTTATAAACATCCTTATCATCGATAAGTATAGGGAAATTTAAACGATATGTATTTTCAAATTCTAGTGTTTTTTCAAAACCACTTTCCGAAATAGCCACGATTTTAAAGCTATCGTTCGTTTTGTAACTGATTTTGTTGATGTTTGCCAGTTGTTTTAAGCAATATTTGCAATCAGTTTTAAAAAAAATAAGATATATTTTCTTGCCGGTATAATCAGATAAGCTATGTTCTTCTCCATGTGTGTCCTTCAGTTCAAAGCTATGCGCTTTTTCCCCTATTTCTAGTAATTTGGATATTGACAATGTCGACTTTAAAAAAAGAAATCCCGCTATTACTAAAAACAAAATTAAAGTTAGAAAGAGAGCAATGACAACCTTTTTTGTTTTAATTCTCAAATTCTTTATTCTAAGAAAACTTCGATTTATATGATAATGATTATTAAATCTCCTTGTCAAGGGTGAACTCGTCCACTACATTAGTGACACTCTAGTGAAGT
>Ga0315279_10003472_pt1 | contig 21909 bp, 14 predicted proteins | sample YL17G06_20_MG_FD_203694 | JGI IMG/M metagenome (GOLD analysis project Ga0315279, IMG submission 203694) | Sediment microbial communities from Yellowstone Lake, YNP, Wyoming, USA - YL17G06_20 | ecosystem: Environmental > Aquatic > Freshwater > Lake > Sediment | place: USA: Wyoming | collected... | reverse complement strand
CGCCGTGGGTGTGGCCGGAGAGGACGAGGTCCACGCGCACGCCTCCTCGTTGTCGGATGCCGTCGGGGTTGTGGCAGAGGAGGATGCGCGGCTCGTCGGCGGGCACCTCGCGGAAGGTGCCATAGACGTCGCACGCGTCGCGCCACAGATCGCCGACGCCGCCGAGCCAGAAGACCGCGTCGCCCCTGCGGATCGGGGCCGACTCGTTCCAGAGCTCGCGCATGCCGTTCCGGACAAGCTCGTCGCGCACGCGGCGCGCGTCGTCGCCAGCGCCGTGGTAGTCGTGATTGCCGAGCACGCACCAGACGCCGTCCGGGGCGCGGAGCCCGGCGAGGATGGCGATGCCCTCGGCGACATGAGGCGCCCGGAACGTGATGAGGTCGCCGCCGAGCGCGATCATGTCCGCGCCGAGGGCGTTCGTCCGGGCGACGACGCCGCGCAGCCAGTCCGCCCGCTTGTTCGGGTCCCAGTGAATATCGGCGAGAAAGGCGATGCGGTAGCCGTCGAACGCGCGCCGGAGGCCACGGATCGGCACCTCGATGCGGGTGACCTCCAGCCAAAATGGCTCGATCCATCGGGCGTAGGCACCGACGGCCGCGAGCGCCGCGCCGGCGACGATCCATCCGATCACTGATCGCACCTAGTGCTGGTACCCGCGGTCACGCGACGACCGATCGGCCTGGCCGTCGATCCGGCGGCCGCGCCGGGACCGCCTCCGCGCGAATCCCCGGCGCACGGCGCGGAGAGGGAGTCTACGAGGCGAACTGCCGCTTCTGCCAGTTCGTGGAGAACAGGTTGAAGTGGCCCTCCTTGTACGGGTGCTCGGCGATGAGGTCCTCGTTGAGCGACACGCCGAGGCCCGGCGCCGTCGGCAGCTCCACGTACCCGTCCACCACGTTCGGCACGCCCGGGACCGCCTCCTTCACCCACGGCTCGACGAAATCGTCGAAGATCTCCTGCACCTTGAAGTTCGTCGTGCAGAAGCCGAAGTGGATCGACGCGGCGGTGCAGACCGGCCCGTTCGAGTTGTGGGGCGCCATGACGCGGTAGTTCGCATCGGCCATCGCGGCGATCTTCTTCATCTCCAGCAGCCCGCCGGCGTGGATGACGTCCGCCTGGATGATGTCCACCGCGCCGGACATGAGGTACTCCGAGAACTGGTAGCGCGTGAACCACCGCTCGCCCGCGGCGATGGGGATGTTCACCTTCTCGCGCACCTGCTTGAGGGCGAGCACGTTCTCCGGCGGCACCGGTTCCTCGTACCAGCCCGGCTCGAATTCCTCGAGGAGCTTCCCGATCCTCACCGCGGTGTGGGGCGAGAAGCGCCCGTGGCCCTCGATGAAGATGTCCACGTCGGGGCCGACGGCGTCGCGGATCGCGGCGACGAGATCGATGGAACGCACGATCTCCTGCCGCGTCATCTCGTACGTGCCCGGGCCGAAGGGGTCCACCTTGAGCGCCTTGTAGCCCTTGGCGACGACGCCCTTCGCCCGCTCGGCGAACTGCCGCGGATCGCGCTCCACCGTGTACCAGCCGTTCGCGTACGCCTTCAGGCGCGGCTGCGCCTGCCCGCCGAGGAGCCGGTACACCGGCTGTCCGACCGCCTTGCCGATGATGTCCCAGCAGGCGATCTCCACTGCGCTCATCACCGTCGTGGCGATGACGCCGTTCCGCCAGAAGTCGTCGCGGTACATGCGGAGCCAGAGGTCCTCGATGTTGAACGGATCGCTGCCGATGACGTGTCGCCGCTTGGCGCCCTGCAGGTAGCCGAGGACACCCTCTTCGCGGTTCTGGATCGTCGCCTCGCCGATGCCGACGAGCCCCTCGTCGGTTTGGACCTTGATGAAGATGATGTTGCGCCAGCTCGTGCCGAGCACGACCGGCGTGACGTCGGTGATCTTCATGGGCCGAGGTCTCCTTGGTACGTGCGGGGTATGATGGTATGCATTTTCTGCACGGTCGGGCGTACAACGGCTGTACCAGCACGGCCCCGGCAGGGCTTTCCGCCGGTGGCACGCACGTTGCACGCTGGTAGCCCGGCCGGCTTCCGCCTCGCGCCGGCGCGCGCCGGGCACGTCCGCCAATGGATCATACGTAGACGGCCGGGGCGTGGCAACGGAATAGCTCGGGCGCGCTCGCAGTGGGACGCGGTGCGGCGGGCGTCCCCGGAGGATGCATGGTCTCATCCGATGAAGAGAGTGGTCCCTCGCTGACCGACAAGGCCCGGAGAGCGCTGTTCGGGCCGCCGAGAGAGTTCAGAGACCCCTCGGTTTTCCACAAGATCTCCCTCATCCCGCTCCTGGCATGGATCGGGCTCGGCGCGGATGGTCTCTCGTCCTCGTCATATGGGCCGGAGGAGGCGTTCCGCGCGCTCGGACAGCACACCTACATCGCGCTCTTGCTTGCGGCGGCGACGGCGTTCACGGTCTTCACCATATCCTACGCGTATACTCGGATCATCGAGCACTTCCCGCATGGCGGCGGCGGCTACATCGTCGCCACGCACATGCTGGGCAAGCGCGCGGGCGTCATCTCCGGCAGCGCGCTCCTGGTGGACTACGTGCTGACGGTCACCGTCTCCGTGGCATCGTGCGTGGACGCGATCTTCAGCTACCTGCCGCCGGAATTCCGGGCGCACAAGGTCGTCGCGGCCTGCATCCTCCTCCTCGCACTGCTGGTCCTTAACATCCGGGGAGTCAAGGAGTCCGTCACCATCCTCGCGCCGATCTTCATCGCGTTCGTCGCCATGCACGCGCTCATGCTCTTCGACGGCGTGATCACTCACGCCGACCGGTTCGGGCCGATGGTGAACGGCTTCCACTCGGGTCTGTCGCGCGACGTCGCCACGATCGGCTGGGTAGGCGTGCTGGCCCTTCTCCTGCGCGCGTACTCGCTCGGCGGCGGCACGTACACCGGCATCGAGGCCGTCTCGAACGGGCTGCAGATCCTGCGCGAGCCGCGCGTGCAGAACGGCAAGCGGACGATGCTCTACATGGCGACGTCCCTCGCCTTCACCGCGGGGATGCTCCTTGTCTGCTACCTGCTGCTCGACGTCCACCCGGCCGCCGGAAGGACGCTGAATGCCGTGCTGGCGGACGCGCTCTTCGCGGATTGGCCGCTCGGCGGGGCTTTGGCGGCGGTCACGATCTTCAGCGAAGGCGCACTCCTCCTTGTCGCCGCGCAGGCCGGCCTCGTCGACGGTCCGCGCGTCATGGCCAACATGGCCCTCGACTCATGGTTCCCCCGACGTTTCTCCGCCGTGTCCGAGCGTCTCACGATGCACAACGGCATCGTCGTGATGGTCGCTGCGGCGATGGTGCTCATGATCCATACCCGCGGATCGGTATCCGCCCTCATCGTCCTCTACTCGATCAACGTCTTCCTCACCTTCTCGCTCACTGAGCTTGGTATGGCGCGCTACTACCTTCGGCAGCGCAGTCGCGAACGCAGGTGGGCACGCCGGCTCGCCGTTCACGCGGTGGGTCTCACCCTCTGCCTCACCATCCTGGTCATCACCACCGCCGAGAAGTTCTCCCAAGGCGGGTGGCTCACCTTGGTGATCACGACCACGGTCGTCGGAGGGTGCCACCTCATCAAACGCCACTACGACAGGGTCAGGCGCACGATCGCCAAGCTCGACGAGGTGTTCATCGACCTGCCGGTCACCGGCGAGCCGAACACCGCGCGGCCCAATCCCGGGGACCAGACTGCGATCCAGCTCGTCTCCGGGTACAACAGCTTCGGGATCCACACCTTCCTGTCCGTCGTGCGGAACTTCCCCGGCCTCTACAGGAACTTCATCTTCGTCTCCATCGCCGTCGTGGACAGCGACGCGCTCAAGGATGCGAATGAGATCGCCAGACTGGAGGGATCGGTTCGGCGTGACCTCGAGAGATACGTCGAGCTCGCCCGGAAGCTCGGCTTTGCCGCCGACTCCCGCATGGCCGCGGCGACGGACGTGGTCGAGAGCGCCGTGGCGACGTGCAAGGAGGTCGCGAAGGAGTTCCCCCGATCCACCGTGTTCGCCGGTCAGATCACCTTCCGCGTTCAGCGGTTGTTCCAGAGGCTCCTCCACAACGAGACGAGCTTCGCCATCCAGCGCCAGCTCCACTGGAGCGGCATCACGACGGTCATCATGCCCATCCGCGTGACCCTGTAGCGCCCGGACGTGGCCCCAGGACGCTCCATCGTGGACACCGGCGGCGCGGGGTTATCCTGGGTGAGGGGATGGGGCCGCGGCCCGTCGCTGCCCGCCGCGAGAGGTGCCGGCCGCGCTACGACTGCGGCCGTTTCGCCGCCCCGAAGATCTCCTCGAGGTGCTCCTCGCGCACCATCGTGGAGACGACGCCGAGCACCGCCGGCGCCTGTTTCCTCAGCCGCCGGAGGAGACGCTCCTGCGCGGGGGAGAGCGAGCGGTCCGCCGGCTGCACGATGATGACATGATCGACGAGGGGCGCGATCTCGAGCGCCGTGGTATTGCCGAGGAGCGCGGGCGCGTCGATCAGGACGATGTTCGCCTGGTGGGCCAGCGCGTGGAGGAGGGCGCGGATGTCGGCCTCGGTGCTGCACTCCAGGGCAGTGGCGCCGGCATCGCCGACGTGCATCACGGTGACGCCGGCAGGATCGGCATGCACCGCCTCGGGTTGCAGGCGATGGCCCGGCTCCGGCATGGGCGCCTCGACGTGAGGAAGCCCCGCATACGCGGGATCGTCGGCGGCGCGGCAGAACACTACGACCGCGACCGTCCTGTGCGCCTGGACAAGGGAGTCGACCGTCCACCGCACGGCAGTCGACGTTCCTGCGTGGCGGGTGAGGCTCGCGAAGAGGTACGTGCTGCCCTTCGCATCCACGATCGCCTGGCGAAGGCCGCGCGCCGCCGCGACGAAGCGGACCCGCGCGAGTTCCGCGTGCCAGCCCTTCCGCCCGCGGGCCTTGCCGCTCTTCGGCTGGAGGAGCGGATATGCCGTCACGAGCGGTACGCCGAGGGTCCGCTCGATGCGGCGCGGCGTCTTCAGCGTCGTGTCGAAGTACTCGAGCCCGAGGAGCACGACGACGCCGGCCAGGAAGGTGCCCACCGCGGCCAGGGCGACGAGCAGCCCCCGCTTCGAAGGTTCGGGCTCGAGCGGCACCCGCGCTGGTTCGATGACGCGGATGTTCGTGCTGGCCGCCCTGCTCTCGTAGCTGCGGGCGAGGCTGAGCTTGGCGAGCATGGACGTGTACTGCTGCTCCGCCAGCCGGAGTTCGCGCTCCAGCCGCGCGAGCCGCGCGCCGCCACGCGCCACGTCGGCCATGCGCGGCGAAACGGCCTGAAGCTCGTCCATCGCCGCCTGGCGCGTCGCTCGGGCGATGTCGAGCTCGATGAGGAGATCGTACCGCCGGCGCAGCAGATCGGCCTGCGACTGGTTGAGGTTCGCCTGAGTGCCCACCACGAGCTCGCCGAGCCGCGTGTCGAGCTTCCGCCGCATGGCCTGCACCGAGTCGAGGAGCAGGGGTGCCTCCCGGGCGCCGGCAAGTTGCGCGCGCGTGAGGGCCCGCTGGAGGTCCTGGAGCCGGTTCTCCGAGCTCACGACCTCGCTCGAGACGCGCCACTGCTCCATCTGGTCCGCGCGCACGCCGGCGTCGGCCAGCAGCGCATCGGTGCGCGCCACGGCGGCCCGCCGCGCCTCGATGATCTGCGACTGCTGCTGCATGAGCTCCTGCAGCCGCTCCTGCTGCCCAAGGAGCGCGCTCGTCTGCTCGCCGAGATTCACGATCCGGTTGTCGATCTTGAATTGCTCGAGCTGGTCCTCGAGCTCCTGCATGAGCACACGGCTCTGCTCCGTCTGTCGCTCGAAGAACTCGCGCGACGCCCTCGCCTCCTCCGCCTGCCACGAGCCGTACGCCGTGCGGAACACCTCGGTGACGGTGCGCACGATCGCGGCGGCCTCGCGCGGATCGCTGCTCTCGAAGCTGACCCGCAGCAGATCGCCGGCCGGGCCAGTCGCGCTCGGCCCGCCGAGCTCCTCCACCGTGAGGTGCCTCGAGAGGGCCTTGTAGCCGTAGGCGCCCTCCTCGAACGCCATGAGGACCGAGTCGGCGGCCGGGTCTGGCACCGTAAAGGTCTGCGCCGAGTCGAGGTAGCTCTCCACGATGGCGAGGACGCGGTCCGCATCATGGAGAGGGCTGCCCACCGGGGCGGACCGCATGAACCTCGGCACATCACCCTGCATCAGACGGCCGTGCAGCACGCGGAGGCCCGCCTCCGTGATGACGCGGCGCGACTCGAGCATCTCGGTCATGTTCTTCACTTGCGCCGTCACTGAGAGCCGATCGAGCCGCGAATCGTCGCCGAGCTCCACCGCTTCTCCGGTGATGATCCCGGTGTGGAGCACGGCGGCGCTGACGTACTTGTCGGGCTGGGTCCAGGTGTACCCCACCACGATCAGCGCCGCGATGAGGGACACGAGCGCGAGGAACGGCGTCTGACGGAGGACTTGACGCAAGAAGGTCTGGATATCCACGCCCCATCTCCTCGGTCGCGTCACCGCGACCGCGCGTTCGCCAGTGCCGGCGGCGGGTTGAACAGCACCTCCCACTGGAGACGCTTCAGGCGAAGGTTCATCTCGGCCGTCATCGCCGATTCGCGCGCAGCACGTTCCGAATCGAGCGCCGCGAAGAGCTGATCGGGCGTCAGGCGCCCAGCGAGGAACTGCTGCCGCACCTGCGCCACCATCGTCCGCGTCGCTTCCAGATGCTCGTTGCGCAACGCGAGCACGCTCTCGGCCACGGTCATCTCCTGCTGCAGCTGCACCACCTGGGTGATGAGCGCCCGCCGCGCGGCCACCAGATCCATCTCCGCCTGCGTGACGTGTTCCTCCGCGGCGCGCGCACGGCTGCGGGAGGTGAACAGCGACTCGATGTTGAACGTCACGGAGATATCCCACTGCGTGCCGGGTGGTGCGTAGAAGCGCGTCGTGTCGATCCCGTAGTGATAGCTTGTCCCGACGCGGATGCCCGTCAGCCACGACATGCGGCTGAGGAAGACGCCTTCCCGCGCCTCGCGGATGCGGGAGCGGATCGATGCGAGCTGCGGACTGGCGGTTTCAGCCTGCCGGATGTTCCGCGCGAAGATGCTGTCGCTGGCGAAGCTCATCGGGATGTCGCCCATGATGAGCTGTGCGCCGGCCAGAGCGGGAAGCGCGAGAAGCGCGAGAAAGATGAGCGCGCCCGCACGGACGCTTCGCCTTGACGGGGCGCACGTCCCGCGGTGTATTCCTGTACCGGGCGGCGGCCGGATGCCCAGGCCTCCGCCCGCCCGCTCGTCGCCGGTCTCGGATTGCGCGCGTCGCTCATGGAGGTAGCCGATGCTGGTCAGCCCGACTCCCATCGCCGGCGCCGAGTTCGCCGTGCTCGACGTGGAAACCACCGGGCTGGAGCCGGACTGGGGCCACCGCGTCTGCGAGGTCGGCCTGATCGTCTGGCGAAACGGGCGCGAGGTGGACCGGCTCTGGTCGCTCGTGAACCCCGGGCGCTCCATCGAGCGAGCCGCCGCGATGGTCAACCGGCTGAACGAGGAGATCCTACGTGGTGCGCCGCCGATGTCCGACATACTTCCTCCCCTCCGCACGAGGATCGCTGGTCGTGTCCTCGTCGCCTACAACGCCTCGTTCGATATCGGATTCCTGCGGCGCGAGTTCCGGCTGGCGGGCGAGGACCTGCCGCCGTTCCGGGTGATCGACGTCATGGCGCTGGCGCGGCGGATGCTGCCCGACCTCGGGCGATATCCTCTCGGCCACGTCGCCCGCGCGCTTGGCGTCGCCACCCCGACGCAGCATCGCGCCATGGCCGATGTCGAAATCACGAGCGCCGTCTTCTTCCGCTTCCTCGCGCAGCTCGCCGACCAAGGGGTCGCCACGATCGAAGACCTCGAAGCGATGACGCGGTCCTCGTCGGCCTTCGCCGAGGCCCTTCGCCAGGAGAAGCTGCGGCTTCTCCACCGCGCCATCGACGAGGGGCGGCGCGTGCATCTCATCTATCGGTCCCGCACGAGCGACCTGACCGAACGCGACGTCACGCCGAAGGAGATCCGGACGTATGCCGGCAGGGCACAGCTCGTCGGCTTCTGTCACCTGCGCGGCGCCGAGCGCACGTTCACCGTGGACGCGATACAGGACATCCGACTCAGCGCGCCGTCTCCTTCTCGGGAGGGATGACGATCTCCTCAGGAGTGACGATGAGCGAGACCGCCGCATCGCCCGGGCCCGTCGGCACCGCGTCGACGATCTGCCAGGCATGTGCCAACCCGATGGCCGGCACCTTGGCCACGGCGAGCAGGCGATCGTAGAAGCCCCCTCCCATTCCCAGGCGATGTCCCGACCGATCGAACGCCACGCCCGGGACGATGATGACGTCGGCCCGAGCCGGGTCGGCCGGCGCGCCTCCGACCGGTTCCATCCCACCCCACGCCGTCGGCGAGAGCGCGTCAAGCGCCTCGAGCACCACGTGTCGCATGGTGCGGGTGCGCACGTCCACCGCCGGCACGATCACCGTGCACCGGCGCTCGAGGCACCACGCGACGAGGTGGTCCGTACGGATCTCGCCCGGCAGGGCGCCGACGTACGTGTGGATGGTCCGGGCACGCTGAAGGAGAGGCAACTCCCGGAGGCGCCGCCAGACCGCCGCCGATGCGCTCGCGACCGTCTCCGGGCTCACCTGCGACCGGGCGGCAAGCATACGCCTGCGCAACGCCTGCTTCGCCCTCGAAAGCTCCTCTGTAGCCATCGGTTCCTTCACGGATGCTCCAAGAGAAAAACGACGCCGGACGGGATGCAGGTTCCCCCATCCGGCATAAGATGGCAGAGGGGCGTGTCGTCGTCAATTCTTGGGGGTTATCTAGTCACCAGGCGTAGGAGAGGCTGAGCATGGCGGCGGTTCGTCGGTGGGAGAAGTTGGCGTCGCTCGACGACTGGTGCGTCCGACAGAACTCGGCGGACCAGTTGATGGAGTGACTCGCGGGCATCCACGGAAGCGTCCCCTCCACGATGACGCCGCCCTGGACCTGCCCATCGGTCCGCTCGGCGTCCAGCCCGTCGGCGGAGACGTACGCGACGCTCACCCGCTGCCCGCCCACGTACCCGCGGAACGTGAGCCTCGCGGGGCCAAGCACGCTCACCTGCGCCCGGCCGCCAGCGCCGCTCGTGGCGAGCGGGTCGTCGAGCACCAGCCAGTAGTCGCTCCGCCAGCGACTCCGGCCGGCGCCCTGGCGCGCGAACCCGCTCACGCGCAGGCCGGTGATCGCGGTGAGCCCTTGGCTGAGCGCCACGTCGATCTCGCCGAGACGGCTGCCGGGGTTGGTCCGGCCCGCCGCGACATCGTCCAATGTGCGCGTCGTGTACGAACGGTCGGTGTAGCTGGCGGTGAGCCAGAGCGACGTACGGGTCGGCCACCGTCGTCGCCCGGTGACGGTGATGGCCAGGTCGGCGTGGTCGAAGTCGGAGCTGCTGGGGTAGTCCTGGATCGTGTAGTCGCACCGGGCTTTGGCCGGCCAGAGACCGACATTGCCGCCGACCGAGGCGAATGCGGCGAAGTCGTGGGTGCTGTACGCGCGGTAGGTCGGATGGTTCCACGTGCCAGCGATCGAGGCGCCGGCCTCGAACGTCGGTTCATCGCCCCTCTTCAGCGCGGTGTACGCGACGTCCAGGGCGTGTCGGTGAGCGCTCCAGTCGGATTCGGGCAGGAACGAGTACGCGCCGCCGGTATAGCCGACGCTGATGATGCCGCCCTGTTTCGCCGCGCGCCAGCCCACTTGAGCCTGCGTCCAGCCGATGACCTCCGTCGTGCCGGTCGCAAGCGCGGAAGGGTTCGAGTCGTACCCGCCGCCGACGCGGACGCTCCCGGTGACTCCTCCGGCGAGAACGACGCCGGGCAGCAGGGCGAAGAAGGCGCAAAGAAGTGTGTTCACGAGGAGTGCCCCGTACACGCGGACGGCCGGGGCGCAGCGTCCTCTTCGATGACGTCCGCCCCGGCCGAGGGATGTGCTGCTACTTCCTGTCGGTGGAGGTCTGCGACGAGTTCTGCTGCCCCTGGGGAAGCTGCCCGCCGCGCCGGCCCGGCATCATCCTGCCCCACTCCTGGAGCTGCGCGGCGACCGCTGCACGAATGTCCGCGGGTGTCTTGCCTTCGGCCCGCATCGACTTCACGAGCGCGCGAAGCTCCATCCGCTGGTCCGCCGTCATTGGCTCCGGCCGCACGAACTGCCGTGGCGAGCGACCCAACCCCGCCGGCACCGTCACGCCATACTCCTGCAGCTTCTGCACCACGGCGTCGCGAATCGCCGCCGGCGTCGCGTCCTGGGCCTTGAGGTCGGCGACGAGCTGTTGGATCTCCGTCTGCTGATCGGCAGTGAGGCTCGCCAGCAACCCTGGCGGCGGCCCCTCCCGCTGCGGCATCGTCACGCCGTACTCCTCCAGCTTCTGCCGGACGGCGTCGCGAATCTCCTGCGGCGTGGCATCCTGCGCCTTGAGGTCGGCGATGAGCTGCTGGATCTCCGCCTGCTGATCCGCGGTCAGGCTCGCCAACAGGCCCGGCGGCACTTGCCCCGGCTCCGGCAGCGTGACGCCGAACTCCTGCAGCTTCGCCACGACCGCGTCCCGGATTGCGTCCGGCGTGGCGTCCTGCGCCTTGAGGTCCGCCACCAGTTGCTCGAGTTCCGCCTGCTGATCCGCGGTCAGGCTCCCCAGCAGGTCCCTGAACATGCCGCCGGGCCCGCGGTGGTGCATCATGTGCGCCGCCGCGGCGTAGTCTGAGATGCCGTCCCCATCGGCATCCACGAACTCCGGGTGCGAATTCGTGGCGGTCGAATCCGCGCTTTGCGCGAACGCCCCGGTCCCGAATGCGAGGGCCAGTGCGCTGGCGAGGGCGATGAAGCGGGCTGTGCCGCTCATGGTGGCCGCTCCTTCCTTGTGGTGTACGGTTGCCCCGCGTCGTATTCCCAGTCATCGGTGTCCGCTGGGCATTCCTGCAGGACGGTGCTGCGTAGGCGTGCCGTTGTCTCCTCATGCAACGGCCGTGCCATCCGCGGTGACACGCCAGGCAGGCTCACCACAAGTGCCGTGTCCGCGCGATCTTATGCGGAACCAGCGTCGTCGCCTCGTGATACCGTCTCCCCGGCGCGCGCTGCGACAGCGTCGGCCGTGGAACGGTGCTTCGGAGCATAAGGTGCCGTATGCTCGGCACGTATGCCATGCCGGAGCGCAGTGTACCGGCGCGTACGCGAGCTCGACCGCGTCGCCTACGGCCGGTCAGGGACGCGTGCCGACGACGAGGCCGGTCGCCCCGGGCAGCGCGATGAGCCGCACGTCGAGGAAGCCTACCTTCTCGAGCCAGGCGCGGTACTCGGGCTCGGTGTACGAGTTGCCGCCGGACGTGTTGACGAGCATGTTGATGGCGAAGAGGGCCCCTGCGCGAGGCTGCGTCCGGTCCGGGCTGAGGATGAAGTCCTGGATGACGACCTGCCCGCCCGGGGCGAGGGCGTCGAACGTCTTGCCGAGGAGCGCGAGGTTCTCCGCGGGGCTGTTCATGTGCGCGATGGCCGAGAGGAGGGCGAGGTCGCACTCTCGCGGGAACGGGTCGCGGCCGAAGTCGCCGGGAACCGTGGTGACGCGGGCTCCGAGCCCGGCCTCGCGGATGTGTCGCTCCGCGATAGGGATGACCTGCGGACGGTCGAAGACGATGGCCTCGAGCCCCGGGTTCGCCCGCGCGAAGGTGATGGAGTACGCGCCGGAGCCGCCGCCGATGTCGAGCATGCGGCGACGCGATGTCAGATCGATCGCCTCCGCGACGACGTGCGCGCGGGCGCTCGCGTTCTGGTGCATGGCGGCGATGAATGCCTCGGTCTGGTCTCCCGGCGGTTCCGGCGTTTCGACGCGCGTGCCGCGGCGCACGGCCTCGGTCAGCGTGCCCCAGCGATGCCACAGGTGCACCGTGTGCATCATCGCCATGCGCATGTCCTCGGGGCGATCCGTCGGCGAGGTGCTGCGCCGTGACGGGCGTCGCGCGATAGATGCCGTCGCGCTTGTCGACGAGGCCCATCGCCGCGAGGGCGTCGAGGAGGACCGTCGTGCCGCGCGCGTGCGTCTCCAGGCGTCGAGCGACTTCGTCCGCCGCCGCACCGTCGCGGATGGCGGTGAAGACGTCGAGCTCGATGGCGGTGAGAAGCACGCGGCTCTCCATGAACGCGCGCGCGGTGGCCTGGATCTGTTCGAGGTCCATGCCGGCTCCTTCCCTTCAGGGACCTGACGTATGCCGCCGTGAGTGCTTTGATTGTACAGCGCAATGAACGCCCGCTCAGGTTCCGCACCCCGTGCCAGGGCGTACACGGGACGGGCCGGGGTCCGCTCTCCTGGGCCCCGGCCCTCTTGGTGACGGGGGACGGAACCGTCACTTCACCGCGACAGGATACTCTGTCGGCGCGAGTTCGCCGTCCGACGGCGCCGAGCCGGGCCTCGTCCCCAGCCGCTGTCGAAGCCGGCGCACGCGCTGTGCCAAGGACTCCCAGAGCGTGTACGTCACCGGCACGACGACGAGCGTCAGCGCGGTGGCCACGGTGAGGCCGCCCATGACCGCCCGCGCCAGCGGCGCCCACGTCTCGCCCGACTCGCCGAGGCCAAGGGCGAGCGGCAACATGCCGAACACCGTTGTGAGCGCCGTCATCAGCACGGGCCGCACGCGTGCACGCGCACCCTCGATCGTCGCTGGGTACAGGTCCATGCCGTGGAGCCGGCGCAACTGGTTGATGAAGTCCACCATGACGATGCCGTTGTTCACCACGACGCCCACCAGGACCAGCATGCCGATCAGGCCCATGATGTCCAACGGCGTGTTCGTGATGAACAGCGCGAGCGCCACGCCGATGAAGGCGAGCGGGATCGTCACGAGGATGATCAGCGGATCGACGAACGACTCGAATTGCGAGGCCATCACGATGTACACGAGGGCGACGCCGGCGAGGATCGCCAGACCCAGGTAGTTGAACGACTCGCGCTGATCCTCGGCCGTGCCGCCAACCGCCACGATGATGTCGCGTGGGATGTCGAGCTTCACGAGCGCCTTGTTGATGTCCGACACGACGCTGCCGAGGTCCCTGCCCGCGGTGTTGAGCGTCACCTCCACCACGCGCGACTGATCCTCCCGCGAGATGGACACGGGGGCGGACTCGCGGCGGATGTCGGCGATCTGCCGCAGGGGCACCTGCACGCCGCTCGGCGCCGAGATCATCAACGCGTCGAGCTGCTCCGGCGACTGCCGGTACCGCTCCGCAAGCCGGACGAAGACGTCGTACTCGTCGCCGGCCTCCCGGTAGCGCGTCGCGATCGCGCCCTGGACCGCGTTCGACACCGCGTTGGTCACCTGCCCCGCGGTGAGGCCGACCTCCTGGAGGCGCGCCCGGTCGAGGACGATCTGGAGTTCCGGTGCCCCGCGGTCCAGGCTGGATCGGACGTCCACCGCGCCGGGGATCTTCTTCACCGCATCGACCACTCGGTCGGCGATGGCACCGGTCCGGTCGAGGTCGTTTCCGAAGAGCTTGATGGCGACGTCCGCCCCGCTCCCCATGCCGTGCGATTCCTGGAACGCGTACGTGATGCCGGGGATCGTGTCGAGAAACTTCCGAAGTTGGTCCTCGATCTCGAACTGGCTTCGGCTGCGCTGGGTGATCGGCTTCAGCTTGATCTGGACCGAGCCCGAGTTCGTGTTGAGCCCCTGGAAGACGCTGCCGATGTTGCCCGCCGACCCGGCGGTGACCTCCACGTTCACGAGCTCGGGGATATTGCTCTGAACGTACTGCTCCACGAGCCGCATCGTCTTCATCGTCGCCGGCAGATCGGCGCCGACGGCGCGCTCGATCGTCACGTTGACCTGCCCCTCGTCGTTCTTCGGCATGAACTCCACGCCGACGACCCGGATGAGCATGATCGAAGCGCCGAACGCCGCGGCCGCGGTGAGGATCACGGTCTTCCGATGCGCGAGGCTCCAGCGCAACCACCGCGTGTAGTGCCGGTCGAGCCAGATGAGCCATCCGCCGAAGATGTCGTACAGCCAGCGGATGGGTCGCGTCCTTGGCGGCCGCTGCTCCTTCTTCATCATCCGCGACGCCATGAGCGGCACGAGCGTGAGCGCCACGATGAGCGATGCCGACAGCGCGATGGTGATCGTGACGACCATGTCGTTGAACATCACCCCGGCGATGCCGGGCACGAAGAGGACGGGGATGAAGATCGCCAGCGTCGTCAGCGTCGAGGCCGTGATCGCCATGCCGACCTCCTGCGTGCCGTTCTCGGAGGCCTCCACCGGCCCTTCGCCGAGCTCGTGGTGGCGGAACACGTTCTCCAACACGACGATGGCATTGTCAACGAGCATGCCGATGGCGAGCGCGAGGCCAGCCATGCTGATGACGTTCAGCGTGATCCCCGCCATGTCCATGGCGAAGAACGCCGCCACCACCGAGGTCGGGATCGCCACCGCCACGACCGTCGAGCTCCGGATGTTCCGCAGGAAGATGAGGAGCACGAGCACGGTCAGGGCGAACGCCGCGTACGCGGAGCTCGTGAGGTTGCTGATGGACATGTTGATGAACTCGGCCTGGTCGAAGATCGGCGTGATCGTGAGCTGCCCGGGGACGCTCTTCACGATGTCCGGCAGCGCCTTCCGCACGCGCTCGACCACCTGCACGACGTTCGCGTCCGACTGCTTGCGGACGGTGATCAGGAGGCCCGGCTTCGCGTCGATGCGCGTCTCGCCTTCGCGCTCCTTGAACGCGTCGGCGACGTCCGCGACGTCGTCGAGATGGATGACCTGACCGTTTCGGTCGGCCAGGACCGTGCCGCGGATCTCGTCGAGGGACTGGTACTCGCCGAGCGTGCGGACGCTGAACGCCGTGCGCCGGTCATGCATGACTCCGCCGGGGAGTTGCAGATTGCCGGCACGCAGCGAGTTGACCACCATGTCGTAGGGCAGCCCGTACGAGGCGAGCGCGCGGGGGTCGATCTCGACGCGAATCTGCCGCTCGAGGCCGCCCTGGATGTCCGCCGCCGCGACGCCTTCGACCCGTTCCAGCCGCGGGCTCACCTGCTCGATGCAGAGCTTCCGCAGCTCCGCCTGGTCGAGCGTCGACGAGCCGACGCCCATGAAGAGGATCGGCATCTGCCGTATGTCGAAGGCGAAGACGAGCGGGTTGGTCACGTCCGGCGGCAGGACGTCGCCCACCCATTCGAGGGCCCGCTGGACGTGCGTCTGCGCCGCCTCCATGTCGGTGCCCCAGTCGAACTCCAGGCCCACGTACGATAGGCCACTGCTGGAGCGGCTCGTCACGGTCTTCACATTCTCCACCGCCACGACGGCCTGCTCGATGGGCCGCGTCACGGTGGTCTCCATGTCGAATGGCCCGGCCCCCTGGTACCGCGTGATGATCGCGATCATGGGGAAGGTGATGTCCGGGTAGAGCGCCAGCTTCAGGCGCGAGAAGGAGAACAGGCCGAAGCCGAGCACCATGATGTACAGCATGGTGAACGTCACGGCGCGTTTGATCGCCATTTGGGGCAATGTCATCGCGTTATCCTCTTATGATGGCCTCGCGCCGGATGCCTTCACCTCGATCCGCTGCCCGTCCTGGAGGAGGTGCTGTCCCTCGACGATGATGCTGTCCTGCGCGCCGATCCCGGAGCGGATTTCCACTCTCTGACCCGTCACGTAGCCGAGCGTGACTTCGCGCCGAGAGGCCGTCGAGCCCTGCTTGACGAAGACGTGGTAGGCGCGCTGCACCTCGTCGAGGGCGTTCTGTTCGCTCATGCGCGATTCCTGGAGCACGGCGTCCGACGGCAGCATGAGCGCTCCCCGTCGGCGGTCGAGTTCGATGCTCACCGAGGCGAACATGCCGGACTTCAGCCGCAGGTCGTTGTTCGGCAGCAGGATCTCGACCTCGGCCATGCGCGTCGCCGTGTCGATCATGGGGCTGATGCGCCGAACGGTGCCCTTGAACGCGACGCCCGGGTACGAGGCCACCGTCACCGTCACCGACTGCCCGATGCGGACCATGCCGAGATCGCGCTCGGGCACGCGCACTGCCCCGATGAGCGGCTTCGGCGCCACGATCACGGCCACGGGCGCCCCGGGGCCGGCCATGTCGCCGACCTCGAGCATGAGCTTGCCCACCACCCCCGCGAACGGCGCGCGAACTGCCGCGTCGCTCCGACGGACCGTCGCCTGATCGAGCATTGCGCGCGCCTGCCGCACGGCCTCGTCGGCGGCCGCCTTCTGCGTGCGCGCCGCATCGAATTGCTGCTGGCTCGCGCCGCCGGCGCGGTAGAGCTGCTCGATGCGCGTCAACTCGGTCGCGAGGTTCGCCGCCTGCGCCTGCGACGCGGCGAGGGCCGCTCGCGCCTGGTCGACCGCCGGATCGAGTTGGGAGTGGTCCACTACCGCGATCACCTGCCCGGCACGGACTGGGTCGCCGAGGTCCACCGGTCGTTCCACGATGCGTCCCGAACTCGTCGCGAACAGCGTCGCTTCCTGATTTGCGCGGAGATCGCCTTCTAGGGTCAGCACGCGAACCGCGTCCCCGAGGTAGGGCTTGCTGACCGCCACGGACACCACGTCGCGGGCTCCGGCTTGGGTATCCGCGCTCTGATTCCCGCTGCAGCCCGCGGCGAGGCCCAGCGCCGCGAGCGCGGCGACCGTGCCCACGCGGCGCAACGGTGTCCCGACACCACGAAGCGTTTTCACCGACTTCTCCTCTGTTGGCTTGGCCGAACCAGTCCGAGTGCCCGTTCCATGCGGGTATTGGCGACGTGGTAGTCGTACAGCGCGCTGACGTATTGGGTCTGCGCCTGGGTGAGCAGGAGCTGCGCGTTCGTCACGTCGAGCTGGGTGTTGCCGCCGGCGGCGTACATCACCCGGGCGATGCGGAGCGCCTCGGCGGCCTGCCCGACCGTCTCCTGCCCCGACGTCAACCTCGCCGCCGCGTCCTGCAATTGCCGATAGGCGGACTCCACCTGAAGCGCGGTGGCGTTCTGCACCAGGCGGGTCACCGACGCCACCTGCCGTACGCCCACGTTCGCCTGCTGCACCGCGGCGGCGGTGCCGAACGAGTTCCAGATGTTCCAACTGAGCTGGAGGCCTCCGCTGATGCTCCGCACGAAATCGTGCGGCCTCACCATGACCTCGGGCCGCGACGCCTGCCACTGGGACTGGGCGCCGATGGCGAGCGTGGGCAAGTACGCGGACCGCGCCAGGCGGACCCCGTAGCGCGCCATCTCGTCGAGGTACCCCACCTGTCGCATGTCGGGGCGGTTTCGGTAGGCGAGCTGGACGAGGGAGTCGAGGTTCGCCTGCAGCCACGGACTGGCGAACTCGGCGAGCGTGTCGGCGGGCTCCACCGTCTCCGTGCCTCCAAGGCCCATCGCCTGACGTAGTTGCGCGTCGGCGAGCTCCTGCTTGCCGATCGCCGACAGGAGATTCGGCCGCGTCGTGGCGAGCTGCACCTGCGCTCGGAGGAGATCGAACCGCGACACGGTCCCCACGTCGAACCGGCGCCGCGTCTGCACGAGGCTCGACTCGGCCTGCGCCACCGCCTCCCGCTGGACGTCCACGAGCTTCCGCATGAGCACCGCGCCGAGATACGCCTCCCGGACGCCCTCGATGACCCGCTGCGTCGCGTCGTCCTGCCCGATCTCCGCGGTGCGGACCTGCGTTTCCGCCATCCGGTAGCCGGTGATCCCCGCGAACCCGAGGAAGAGCGGCTGCGCGGCGCTCAATCCGAAGGCATACTGGTTGGCCTGGCCGACCTTGACCGCCCTCGAAGGTGCGCCCGAGTCACCGGGGAAGAAGAACACTGGCGACTCGAAGTTGTGGGTGTAGCTACCGTTCAGGGAGACGCTCGGCAGGAGGCGCGCGCGCGCCCCGACAACGCCCGCGTACGCGCGCGCGAGCGAGTCGCTTGCGAGGCTGATCGCCGGGTTACGCTGCAGGGCGATATCTTCCGCTTCCGGCAAGGACACGGGCCGACCGGCGGCGCTCGTGGCCGCCGCGACGAGGGTGATCGCCAGGGCGGACACGGACACGGCCCGGCCGCCCGAGTGGGCGTGCATGTGCGGCTCCTTCTCCGTCACGAACGAGTGGTCGCCTGTCCTGCTGGCGCGTGCGTCACGGCACTGACCGGCGGGTAGGGCCTCATGCCCTCGATGAACGCCGACACGATCTCGTCGGCCATCGCGTCGTCAGGCAGGGGCGTGCCCTGGCGGATGAACATGTAGACGTGGATGTTGGTCGCCCCGACGAGCATGGTCGCAGCCATCATAGGGTCGACGTCCCCGCGGAACTCGCTGGTTCTCTGCGCCTCCGCGATGAGGTCGTGCAGCGCTCGCATCGCCGTCCGGATGTGCGGACCGTACTCGGCGACGAGCCCCGTCTCGTCCGGCCCGTTGAAGAAGTCCATGTAGAACTTCGCGACGTCCGGATGCTCGCGGACGACCGAGAATCGGCCCTTGATGAGCGAGCGCAGGCGCTCGACGACGGGTGCGGGCTGCGTCGCGATGCGCCTCGTCGCATCCGTCATCTGCGTCGCGCCGTCGGCGAGGAGGGCGCGGCAGAGGCCGAGCTTGCTCTCGAAGTAGTAGTAGAGCATCGGCTTGCTGACGCCGGCCGCTGCGGCGATCTCACGCATGGAGACCTTCGCGTAGCCGTGCACGGCGAAGAGGTGTGCGGCGGCGCAGAAGATGCGGTCGCGCGTTTCTCCGATGTGCTCGGTTGCCACAGTCCCCTCCATATACCTACCGTTCGGTAGATAAGATAGCACGCTCACCCCCCAAGCGCAAGAGGGCCCGCAAGACGGACCACGGGTGCGCGGCAGGAAAGTGCAGCGCAGCGTGGAGGATGCGGCTGCACATTTCGATGCGGCATGCGTGCGCCGTGGGAGTCTCCTCCCTACCGTTCAGTAGGTGAGGCCGCAGGGGACGACCACCCTCGGCCACGGCCGGCCGATGCCCGAGAAGCCGAACAATCCTCCGGCCTCCTGCGTATATTCGTGTGGATTCGCGCCGCCCTGCGAACGCGCCACCATGGCGAGCCGACGGATGATCGACGCGGTTCGCGGATGAAGAGTCTCCGATGAGCCGGAAAGACGCCCTGATCAGACGCGAGAACCTCCGTCACAAGGTGGCACTCCTGCCGAAGGCCCCAGGAGTGTACATCTTCCGCGACGCGGAGGGTCAGGTCATCTACGTCGGCAAGGCGAAGGTGCTCGCCCACCGGGTGCGCAGCTACTTCGCCGACGCGTACGACGACGGGCGGCGCCAGATCCACGCGCTCGTGAATGCGATCGACGACATGGAGTACATCGCCACGGCGACGGAGACCGAGGCCCTCGTCCTCGAGGCGACGTTCGTCAAGCAGCACGCGCCGAAGTACAACGTCCGCCTCAAGGACGACAAGAAGTACCCCTACCTCCTCATCACGAACGAGGATTACCCGCGCCTGGTCTACACGCGGACCGTCGAGAAGGGCAAGGGCCGCTACTTCGGGCCGTATCCCGACGCGAAGGCGGCGCGTCACACCGAGGAGCTTCTCCACCGCCTCTTCCCGATCCGCACGTGCACGCCCCTGCTGCCGAGCCCGTCGATCAGCCGTGTCTGCCTGCAGTACGACATCCGCCGGTGCCAAGGGCCGTGCGTCGGCCTCGTCTCCCGGGAGGAGTACAACGGAGTCATCGACCAGGCGGAGCGCTTCCTCCGCGGGCAGGTCTCGGGCGTCGTCAGGGAGCTCGAACAGCAGATGGAGGAGGCGGCCTCGCGCCTTCAGTTCGAGCGCGCTGCCGAGCTGCGCGACCGCGTCCGCGACATCCGCAAGATCATCGAACGGCAGGTCCTCGCCGATCCCAACGGCGACGACCGCGACGTCATCGCCATCGCTCGCGACGACACCGAGGCGGTGGCCGTCGTGCTCGAGGTGCGCGAGGGGAAGCTCATCGGCCGAAAGGACCACTCTCTCACCGTCGGCCTCGACGAGCCGAACGAGGCGATCCTCGGAGCCTTCATGCGGCAGTACTACATGGAGTCGCTCGCGATCCCGCGGAACCTCGACGTCATGGCCGATCCCGAGGACGCCGAGACGCTCGAGGGCTGGCTCGCGGAGCGCCGCGGCGGACCGGTGAAGCTCCACACACCGCAGCGCGGCGACAAGGTCCGTCTCATCCAGATGGCGATCCAGAACGCGGAGATGCTGCTCGTCGAGCGGCGCATCCGCCGCGAGAAGCTGCGGGATCGCATCCCGCACGCGGTGAAGGCGCTCGAGCGCGACCTGAGCCTCAGGAAGCCGCCGCGGCGGATCGTCTGCTTCGACATCTCGCACCTGCAGGGCACCGACGCGGTGGGTTCGATGGTGGTCTTCCAGGACGCCAAGCCGCTCAAGAGCGCGTACCGGCACTTCCACGTGCGCTGCCTGGGCGGTCTGCCGCTGTACTCGGACGACTTCGCCGCCATGCGCGAGGTCGTGGAGCGCCAGGCGCGCCATTTCGTCGAGGACGACGGGAAGGAGATGCCGGATTTGGTGGTCGTGGATGGCGGCAAGGGGCAGCTTTCGAGCGCGAAGGGCGTGCTCGACGCCGTCGGCCTGGAGGACCTGCCCGTCATCGGCCTCGCCAAGCGCCTGGAGGAGGTGTTCGTCCCCGGCCTGAGCGACCCGCAGAACATCCCGCGCACGTCGAGCGGCCTCAAGCTCCTCCAGCAACTGCGCGACGAGGCGCACCGCTTCGCCGTCACGTTCCACCGGAAGCAGCGCGGCAAGGGGACGCTGGCGAGCGCGCTCGACGACCTGCCCGGCGTCGGGCCGGCGCGCAAGCGGGCGCTCCTGAAGCGGTTCCGGTCGGTGGCAGGCATCGCCGCCGCGTCGGAGGACGAGATCGCGGAGGTGCCCGGCATCGGCGCGGCGCTCGCACGGGTGATCTGCGAGTCGCTCGCCGCGCACGCCAGCGCGAATGCCGTCGCCGGCGAGCTTACTCCGGGATGATCCCCGCGCGGCCGGGGAGGAACGTCCGGTCCACCTGATCGCCCGCGAGGTTCACGTGAGCGAGGCTGTCGCGGCCGATGCGGACGAAGGGGTACGGAGCGTACACGAGCTTGTCCCGGTCGCGCACCCAGACGAGCGGCGCCCACTGATCCTCTCGCGGCATGACGCGGGTGCGTGGGAACGTCGTACGCTCCGTGAAGGCCGGCCAGGTACCTTCCAGCCAGCGCACCGTCACCTGGCCGCCGCCGTCGTCGGCCACGACCGTCCCCGCGTGCCAGATGTGCGTCGAACCATCGGGGAAGACGAAGACCGCGTCGCCCGGCTGGTACCGCGTCGCTTCGAGGAGGCTATCGGGCCGGTCAGACCCATCCGGCACGCGGCGGAAGCCGGCGGCGTTCGTCGCGAAGAGGAGGTCGAGCGCGCGCGTGGCCGACTGTCGGTACAAGGACGCCTGGTACCCGCTCTGACGCCTGCCGAAACGGCCCGCCGCGGTCTGATCGAAGAGCTCGCCGAGGAGCGGGCCGAGCGCGTCGGTGTTGATCTCGCGCTCCGCGTGCTGCCAGACGAGTTTCCTCGATGGGATGTCGATGAGGCTCATGTTCGCGAGCACCATGCCCCCTACCTGGCGCCGCCAACGGAACGACGTCGAGAGCTGCTGCGAACCCGTGGACCGATACGCTCCGCGGACGTTCCAGCTCCGCACGAGCGTGATCGTCTCCACGGCGAGGATGTCGCAGCCCATGCGCCGGGCGTTGTCCGCGAGCTCCTGCAGGCGGAAATCGCCGGCCGGCACCGGCACGACCTTCACCGCGAAGCCGTGCCGCTCGAGGATCCGCCGCGTCATGTCGATCATCGGATGGATGAGCTCGTCGTCGT
>Ga0315279_10003471_pt1 | contig 21910 bp, 19 predicted proteins | sample YL17G06_20_MG_FD_203694 | JGI IMG/M metagenome (GOLD analysis project Ga0315279, IMG submission 203694) | Sediment microbial communities from Yellowstone Lake, YNP, Wyoming, USA - YL17G06_20 | ecosystem: Environmental > Aquatic > Freshwater > Lake > Sediment | place: USA: Wyoming | collected... | reverse complement strand
ACATTCTGTTTTATTGAAATTAAATAGTAAGCAAAACTTACAGAAAGAGTGCAGTTACTATTTATATTTGACAACAACCATTGTTTTCTTTTGAGGATTTTATATAACTTCAACCAAAACCAAGTTAGTATATTCCCTCTGAAAATAATCACTCTTTATTGTCACTTTAGATAATATTTATTGTCTTTAAAATACCCTTTTAATGTTATCCATTTGTTTTGGAACAGTTTTTAGATTAAAAAACCCCTATTTATTTTACACATAATAAATAGGGGTCATCATCTCATCTTATTGAGAATTTAAAGGCGGACACCATCGCCTGTCTATAATTAATTTTTATTGGTTTCATTATAATTGATTTGCTAATTAAAGTCAATTCAGTGTCTGAGTCCAATATATTTGCAACATTGAAGGATCTTTGTTATTCAATAACTTACTACAAGATTCAACAAGCATTTTAGGATTCAAACTCCTATGAAAATAATATAAGTTATACTCAATGGAAAAGGTAACCGGCGGTGACTACCCTACCTTTTATAATTGTTATGCACATCTTATTTTTTTATTTTACTTCTTTTATCCGAAAAATAGTACATAAATACCTTAACTTATTCATTCAGTTACAGGTAGAAAAAATAAAACTCTTTAGTAAAAGTTAAAGGGCTCTTTATTGTTTAGCTCCCAGACAGGACGATTTGTGAACTTTTTTTAGGAGTGATAAAACGGGAAAGACATATCATAAATTAAAAGAATTAATAATTATTGGTTAATCATTAACATAGAAGGGACATAGAGGTGTCCCTTCTTTAGTATTAAGATTTATTTTAGTTTAAATTAGTTTTTTGTAAATTAATCTGGTCCTTTACAATTTGATTCGCAGCTTCCAATAAAATTATCAAGTTCATAGTAATTTACATATATACTTCTATTATTTTTAAATCCATTCAGAAACATACTCTTTTAGATGTTTGGTTTGATTCAGTTGGACTAAACAATACTCCATTCCCTCTTTATATAACAAAAAACTGTACGAAGCAGTATCTAAATGGATTTTCCAAAAATAAGGTGAAGCAATATTTAGACATCCAGCTATAAGAGGTTTAAGCACCGCTCGATGAGAAACTACAGCTAAAGTTTCTCCTTTATGTTTAGAAATTAAGTTATTAAGACATGTCATAGATCTCTTTTGTACTTCATAAAGAGTCTCTATGCCCTTTACTTGAAGTTTCTCTGGATTACTTACCCAAAGCTTCCACTCTACAGGAAATCGTTTTTCAATTTCTTTCTTATAACGTCCTTCCCAGTTCCCTAGTTCAATATTATTAAATCCTTCTTCTACCTTAATTTCTACTCCACATTGGTAACTAATTACCTCTGCTGTCTGTCTAGCTCGCGAAAGTGGACTGGTATAAATATATTTAATAGAAAAATTATTCAATTCCCGTGCTAAATCCTGAGCTTGAATAAACCCTCTTTCATTTAAAGGAAAATCACTTCTCCCTCTAAACATCCCTTTAATATTTCCTTCACATTCTCCGTGCCTTATTAGGATAATTAGTGTTCCATTTAAATTATTAAACATATTTACCTCCCATCTAATAAATATTAAAAAAGATTTCAAGTATTTTTTATATTTATCCTGAAAACACTATTAATTTTGTTTTATTTCGCATTTTCTTTTATTTATCCATAAGTAATATCTTTAGTAAAATCATTTATCAAAAAACTAGATACCCTGATACTAATTTTAAGTAGTGTTAAAATCCCGATCTTTTCTTTGAGAATGAAATGCTTATAAAAATAATAAGATATAGTACTATAAAACAGTCCAATATAATCTTCAATATCCTTTAGAGTATAGCCATTTGGAAAGTAACCATAATCTTATACTGCCGTAGCGATGGCATGTTTTCATGCTAAAAAAATACTGTAATATCAACAGTTTTTCAACGTTCTAAGTGCAATCATTAGCTTATTTTTTATAAGTCAGTTTCATTAACTTAAGAAGTTCAACATATAATATCGGAGCTAAGGATAAAATAACAACTATCCACCACTGATTTAAATCTAACCAAACCGTTTTGAAAATAACTTGTAAGGAAGGAATTACCATTACTAGAAATTGCAAGATACCGGAAATAGAGATAGCCATAATTAAATATAGATTAGTAAATAAACCCATTTTAAAAATAGAAAATTTTTGCGAGCGAGAGTTTAATGATTGCGCTAACTGAGAAAAGCTAAGAGTGGCAAAGGCCATAGTCCTGGCAATCTCCAGAGAATAAAAGGAAATACCTATATAAAAAGCGCTTAAAGAAAGTAATCCGATAAAAATACCCTGTGAAAAGATATTAAAACCCATCTTACCGGAAAATATTCCTTCATTCGGATCACGAGGTGGCATTTGCATAATATCTTTTTCCGCAGGATCTAGACCTAGGGCCAGAGCAGGCAAACCATCGGTAACCAAATTAACCCAAAGTATCTGGATAGGAATTAAAGGATAAGGTAATCCAATAAAAATAGCACCAGCAATAGTAATTATTTCCCCTAAATTGCAGGAGATCAAATAATGGATAAATTTTTTAATGTTTTGATAAATTTTTCTTCCTTCTTCTACGGCTGCTACGATAGAAGCAAAATTATCATCAGTCAGAACCATATCAGAAGCTTCTTTAGTTACATCTGTCCCGCTAATACCCATAGCTATCCCGATATCCGATTCTTTTAAGGCCGGTGCATCGTTTACCCCGTCTCCGGTCATCGCTACCACTTGTTTATTCTTCTGTAAAGCGCTAACGATACGACGTTTATGACGTGGAGATACCCGGGCAAAGATAGTAGTATTTCCCACCGCCTCTTCTAATTCAGATTGCGACATTTTTTCTAATTCTTCTCCGGTAATAATCCTATCTCCCGAATGATATATACCCAGTTCAGAAGCGATTGCCTTAGCGGTAAGAGAATAATCTCCGGTAATCATAATCGGATGTATGCCAGCTCTAAGACAAGTTTTTACTGATTCAATAGCCTCCTTACGCGGCGGATCAATCATAGCTATTAATCCTAAAAAGATTAGTTCTTTTTCGGCATCTTTTATTTCTTTAATTTCGTCAAGATTTTCTTTATCCACCAACCTATAAGCTATCGCTAAAACTCGTAAGGCTTCCACTGCCAATTCTCTATTCTGAGATAAAACCTTATTTTTTATGGATTCTCCCATCTCTTCTTTCCTACCATTTTTCTGATAATAAGTGCAAAAACTTATCACCTGATCAGGAGCTCCTTTGACAAAAATAATCTGACTTCCATCGGGTGTCTGATGAAGAGTAGACATCTGTTTACGATCTGAATCAAAAGGAAATTCTTTCACTCGAGGATAATCCTGTTCCAGTTTTTTCTTATCATAACCAGCTTTAGCGGCGGTTACTACCAGAGCACCTTCAGTAGGATCACCAATAATTTCCCATTGATTATTTTCATTATTCTTTTGCAGCTCGGCATTATTGCAAAGGACTGCTCCCTTTAACAATAAGGATAGATCAGAATCTGTCTGGGGTTGAATCTCTTGCTCGGTTTGATAAAATTTCCCCACCGGCTGATAACCTTCTCCTTCTACTTCAATTTTTTTCTCCGGAAGAACTAATTTTCTTACGGTCATCTGGTTCTGAGTTAAAGTCCCGGTTTTATCCGAGCAAATAACTGTCGTAGCACCTAAAGTTTCTACTGCTGGTAAACGCCGGACAATAACGTGTTTTTTTATCATTCTCTGTACTCCGAGAGCTAAAACAACAGTTACCACTGCTGGTAAACCTTCCGGAACCGCGGCTACAGCCAGAGAAATTCCGATAAAAAACATCTCAAAAAACTTAATCCCACGTAAAGACCCTATTAGTACCACCAATCCCACCACCACTAAGATAATCAAACCCAGTTTCTTACCAACCTGGTTTAATTTCTTCTGTAGGGGAGTATCCTCTTGTTTCTGTTCTTCTAACATCCCCGCAATCTGACCCATCTCTGTTTTCATCCCGGTAGCAACTACAATCCCTCTACCTCTTCCGGAGATAACTGCAGTCCCCATAAAAGCCATATTATCCTGATCTCCGGTATCCTGATCTCCGGTATCCTGATCTCCGGTAGAAATATTATCTTTAGCTATTATTTCATCTGTCTTTTCTACCGGCACTGACTCACCGGTTAGGACAGCCTCCTGTATTTTAAGATTAGTAACCATAGAAAGGCGAAGATCAGCGGGTATATGGTCACCGGATTCTAAAAGGACAATATCACCTGGTACCAATTGAGTGGCTTCGATCCTGGCTTGTTTTCCATCTCTTATTACTAAAGCATTGAGTGTGGTCATCTTCTTTAAGGCGGCTAGCGACTTCTCTGCTTTATACTCCTGGACTACTCCTAAAGTAGCATTTAAAATTAAGATTATAGCAATAACAATAGCATCACTTACTTCCCCTAAAATAAATGATACCAGGGCAGAAATCAGTAAAATAAGAACCAGAACATCTTTAAACTGCCCCAAAAACATATCCCAGGGAGTGCGGCCTTTCTTTTCCTCCAGTTGATTGGGTCCCACCTCATCCAATCGTTTTTTCACTTCCGGAGAGGATAATCCTATTTTTAGATCAGTTTTACTGTACTGAACCACCTCATCAATAGATTGCTGATAACATTTTTTCATTTAGTTTGTCCTCTTATTATTAATTATTCTCTCTTTTTCCAAAAAACATTTCCTTCCGAAAAAAACATCTCTAATTCACCTTTTTCACCAAGAAAAGAAAGATATGATTTTATGGTGCTAGAAACAAGTACATATTGATTAGCATTCAAATCTATTTCATATTTTTTACACATCCGAGAAAGTATTTGGTTAAATGCTGCCGTTCTCTCACAAAATGATAAAATTGTGGAGAAAATCTCTGCAACCTTACTCTCATTTATATCAATAAGCTTCTTTATAGAGGAAGTAGGAATACCATGACTCGGAATGAAGGTATCCGCATCTATGGTTTTTAATTTCTGTAATGTTTCCAGATGGGCTTTGACATCATAGAGGAAAAAAAGATGGTATTTATTAATGATCTCTTCTGAAAAGAGACTATCGGCAATAAATATAATATTATCCGGTGTTTTTAGGCCAATCATATCCAAAAAATGTCCGGGCAAAGAAATTGCCTCTAAATTGGTGTCCAATATTTTTCCAGAGGAGGGAATAATATCAGTTACTGTCGAGGGTTTGGCCATCAAGAATTTATTGGTAAATCTGGAATAAGGAAATCCCCCAAAAAGAAAAGAAGGTTCCAGAACCGGATCTTGAATGAAGGCGGCTTCAATTCGAGTAGCAGCAATCCGACAATTAGTATTAGTTTGAATAAAAGCGTTCCCCCCGATATGATCGGCATTGGAATGAGTATTAATAATTAGTTTTACTTTCCAATTTTTTTCCTTCAATAGTTTAAGAATTTGTCTACCCGCTTCCTTATCATTTCCACTATCAATTAGAATAGCTTGCTCATTCTGGATATATACACCAATATTGGTGGGGGAAGGAATAAGATAGGTGTTAGCTGCGATTTTTTGTAAATTTAATAAGACCATATTTCTATACCTCAAAACCATTAAAACTTTAAAGGTCTACACCTCTTTAAAATTTATCTAAGAAGAATGGTTAACCAAGGTGTTAAACCCACCGCCTGATTTCACCTTTTCACAAATTTCCTTAGCCTCTGGAAAAAGAGGTTCTTCAAGGGGTGCTTCTTCAATAATTAAAAAGTAATTTACCACTATAGAATAATCTGAAAGATTAGGATAGTCAAGTCAAAATCTGAAAGTGGCTATTTATAATAGTTTCATGATTTTGGGGAGGCAAAAATAGGCTAAAAACAGGGGTCGTAATTGCCGATTTTTCGAAAATTAAGGCCTCAAAAAAGGCACTCTACGTGCGTTTAAAGGGCATTCCTGAAGTAGTAATTTTAATATGGGGACAGTCTTCTTTTGTCCTCTCGCATTTAATGCAAGACAAAAAGTAAAGCCTGTCCCCATTTTTTTCCTAAAACCCTTATAAATAAAGGCTTATCTGTCATTGCGAGGAACGAAGTAGCCTGCCCCCCCCCTGCAAAAGCGGGAAAAGCAACCTCTTCTCACAAGTAGGACAGGCACCTCGCCGGTTATTTTACGGATACAGAGAACCGTCCCCTGTATTTTTATTGGATTCATCTTTTATTAATTCAATCTCAAAGAGTTTTGGCCAAAACTTTCCAGTTACAAATAACCGATCATTCTTTGTATCATAGGCAATGCCATTAAGAACATCGACCTTCTCACTAAAGTCTTCCGGACTTAAAATTCCTTTCAGATCTATCCAGCCAGTTACCTGACCGGTCAGAGGATTAATTCGGGCGATACGTTCGGTTAGCCATATATTAGCAAAGATTTCCCCTTGCACGTATTCTAATTCATTGATTTTGGTCACCGGAACATCGTTTTCGAATACTTCAATCTGTCTAATTTCCTCAAAGGTTTCAGGATCTAAGAAATGTAAGGTGGAGGTACCATCACTCATAAGCAAATACTTTCCGTCATAAGTAATGCCCCAACCCTCAGTGGGATAATTAAACTCCTGTAGTAATTCAAAATTAGATTTATCATAGACCAAACCAAGATTAGATTTCCAGGTCAATTGAATAATCTTATTCTTATAAATAGCTATACCTTCACCAAAATATTGGTTCGGTAGTTCACGAATCTGTAAGACTTTTCCAGTTTCTAATTCTACTCTACGCAAGTTAGAATATTCATAAAGACCGGTGCCTTCATATAAAACACCATCTTCAAACACCAACCCTTCAGTGAAAGCACTTTGGTCATGAGGATAAGTATTGAGAACCTGATAAGTATAAACGGGAATAACACTAAAAGTTGTGGGAAATTCTAAATTTGAGCAATAACCAACACGCAATATTTCTAATAATACAAAGAGCCCTATAAAGAATATTCTGAAAAATCGATTCATCATAATTTCCTTAATCATTTTTTGGTACCGTAGTCATAAATTTTCTTCTGTCTCCCTTACAGATAATCTGAATTAAGTTGCGTCCGGAATAAGCTGCCGGAGGCAGACCACCACCTGGTTCAACCCACTGCCCTACCATATAAAAATTATTCAGTCCGGGTAAGGTTTTACTCATACGTAAAAATATAGTCTTAGGGGTCATTATCCATCCCTCAAAGGAGCCCTGCCAGTTGCCAGTGTAACGCTGGAAAGTGACCGGTGTAGCCACATCCCGCATCTCTACCTGAGTAGCCAGCCCAGGAAAGCGTTTATCAAGTAAAGTAATTATTTGATCAGCAATGCGCTCTTTCTCCGCCTTATAGAGTTCAGGATTCTCTTGTAATGATTTCCAGTAAGTATAATCAGAAGGAAGCATAACCTTCACTATCGTTTTACCTGCTTCGGCCAGGGTGGGATCAAAATTATAGATAATTACCCCCAGCCGGCTCCTTTCCTTATCTGCGATAGTAACTGGCTTATCAAGAGGAAAGGATAGTACTGCCCCGGAATGAGGTATTTCCTCAAACGAACGTTTTACTCCTAAAGCTACCTGAAGAAACGGAAAGAAGATGGGAAGGTGGTCATAGTAACCCTGAATCTTTTGGTCGATATATTTACCCTCGAGCAGATTAAAAATGGTGCTGTGACCATCGGCAGCAGAGACGATGTAATCTGCCCGATGCTCACTACCGTCCTCTAATTTAATCCCCACCGCATGGTTATTCTCTACCAGTATCTTAACCACCCGTGAGTTATAGCGGACCTCACCACCTATATCCAGGTAACGTCGTTCGATGGACCGAGAAAACTCTAATGAGCCTCCTAAAGGATATCCGGCAGACTTGTTATGCATCCAAGCAAGAGTCAAAAATATAGAAAATATAGAAAATTCGGGAAGAGAGATAAGAAGGAAAGTCTCGCGCAGTAAAGGATTATTAAAGCGCGCTGCAAAATCCTGAATGGAGATCTTTCTCCATTTTTTAAAAGCTGGCATAATGGGTAACATCTTAAATGCCATTATAAGTCCATCCATAAGACCGTATAACTCAGGTGCTTTTTCAAAAGGAACCTGAAAACGGGTAAAAGAACGTACGCCTTTAATAAAATCTACAATGACCTCCTTATCTTCCGGAGCAAACTCCAACATTTCTTGCTCCAATCGATCAAGGTTAGTATATAAGATAAATTTTTTACCGTCAGTGTACTCAAAACGCATGTATTCCTCATGATCAATTATCTGCTTCCCCTGAATGGCTCCCAGTTCTTCCCAGATACGGTAAAAGCTTGATCCCGGTTTAGAACCAACCAACCAGTGCAGGCAACCATCAATGGTGTAACCCTGACGCTGCCAGGAGGTACATAGACCACCGGGCGAATTATTCATTTCAAAGATGCGGGTGTGGTATCCGTTCATCTGTCCATAACATCCTGCTGATAAACCAGCGATACCTGCTCCGATAATAATTATAGATTTACCTTCCATCTTTACTCCTCCTTATTCAAAACTTTTTAGTTAGGCGCAATGGCAACCTTATCCTTTAATCATCTTTTATAGTTTTAGACCTTTAACTACAGATTTACCCAACTCTGGGTCAGCCTTAGTCAGGTTTTCAGCCTCCCGCTGCTGTATCGGTTTGTCAATGTGCATAAGATCGGTAATGAGGTTATCTACCAGATGTTCCTGGTCTATCTTGCTCAAGGAACGATATCTTTCCCCAGCTTGGGCGAAATCATTTGTTATGTTGATCTTCTGACGAGTCACTTCTCCTTCCATCCTGTATTCTCTTGGAGTACCAGTAGGGGCTTCCTTAGGTACATCACGACCCAGGCTGCTGGGCTCATAATTAACCGGTCCACTAAATTCTCCAATCTGCATAGCTCCATCTCGTTGATTATTATTAACCGGCACGATAGGACGGTTAATAGGAAGTTGCAGGTAGTTCGCTCCCAATCGATAGCGTTGAGTATCAGCGTAGGAGAAGGTCCGACCCTGCAGTAATTTATCAGCAGAAAATTCGATTCCCGGAACAATACTGGCAGGGCAGAAAGCGGCTTGCTCTACTTCAGCAAAGAAATTTTTGGGATTACGATTGAGTACCATTTTACCCACTAGCATCAAGGGGAATTTATCCTCAGGCCAGGTCTTGGTAGCATCAAGTGGATCAAAATCCTGGTGCAATTCATCAGCGATATCCATCAACTGAACATTGAGTTCGTATTCAACCTCCCTATTGCTGGCTAGCATCTCCCAGAGATCACGGGTAAGGAAATCCGGGTCAATACCGGTCAGTCTGGCTGCTTCATGACGGTTAAGGCTTTGTACACCCAATTTAGGTTTCCAGTGATATTTCACATAGATAGCCTTCCCCTTATCATTCACCCAAACATAGGTATTGACACCAAAACCCTCCATCATCTGGTAACTTTTTGGTGTCCCCCGATCAGAAAAAAGCCAGGTAATCATGTGGGTCGATTCTGGCGTCAGAGATATGAAATCCCAAAAGCGGTTATGGGTGGAAGATGCTGATGGCATATTGTTATCCGGTGCACCCTTAAAGGCATGAACCATATCCGGGAACTTGATGGCGTCCCTGATGAAAAATACCGGAAGATTATTTCCCACCAGGTCATAGTTACCCTCTTCGGTATAAAACTTAACGGCAAAGCCCCTAGGATCCCGGACTGTATCCGCAGAACCTCGCCCTCCGGTGACAGTTGAAAACCTTACAAATACTGGAGTTTTTTTCTTCGGATCTTGAAGGAATTTCGCCTTGGTGTAAGGTATCATACTCTCGTAAACCCGAAAATAACCGTGTGCTCCTGCTCCCTTGGCGTGAACAACTCTTTCCGGAATACGCTCCCTGTCAAAATGAGATAATTTCTCAATAAACTGTACATCCTGTAACAACACCGGACCACGTTCCCCAACGGTCATCGAATTCTGGTTATCGGAAATGGGAACACCCTGATTGGTGGTCAAATACTTTTCTTTCATTTTCTCTTTCATAATAATACCCTCCTTTCCTAATTAAAAATCTCCTTCTTTTTAAATTTTTCTTACGTTAATCTAGCAACTTTTATGTTTGAAACCTGACCGCAAGTCGCTATTGCGCCTAACTTAAAATATTTAAACTATCTCATTATATATTCAAATATCCCGCTGGTTAAAGCGAGTGTGGCATTTCTTTTATATATATACGACAAAAATTTTAAAAATCCTCTTTGGGGGGAAATTTAATATAAACTGGCGCCCTTTAAGTTAAATGCTCAATTAATATTTTTATTCCAATACCAATTAAAACTAAACCACCGATTATTTCAAATTTTTTTTCAAAATAGTGTCCAACTTTATTTCCAAAATAAACCCCAAAAATCGATAGTAAAAAGGTTATTATCCCAATTATTATAGCCGGTAAGACAATGAAAACCTTTAAGAATGAGAGGCTTAAACCAACCGCTAAAGCATCAATACTTGTTGCAAAAGACAAAATCAACAGAACGTAAATATTCAACGGATCTATTTTCTTGTTATTCAACTCTATTTTAGTTGACTCATAAATCATCTTACAACCTATGATAATTAGAAGCCCAAAAGCAATCCAATGATCAAAACCTGAAATAATATTTCGAAAGCTAAGCCCTGCCAACCATCCAATTATTGGCATAATTACCTGAAATAATCCAAAAAATGTGGCGATCTTTAAAGCATTATTGATTTTTAAAAATTTAATTGCTATTCCACTGGTAATAGATACAGCAAAAGCATCCATTGCTAATCCAAATGCAATAAATATAATTGAAATAATATCCATTTATGCCTCTTTCATACAGCTTCTAAAATCCAAAGGGCTTTTAATCCGTATGATATCCCGCTAATGCCCGGCGGAGTTTTTTCTTCTTCAATACTTTAAGCCGGAAGAAGTCCTCCCTATCCTTTTCCTCCAGCACTTCGGAGATAAACTTCACCAGGGCTTCGTACTTGGGTATCTGAATGTTCTCGAGAGCATTAGTCCTTTTCTGAGTCCTCTTTATCTCCATAGCCAGTTTATACACCGAATCCTTTACTTCCGCCAGCTCATAGAGCAGGTACTTCACCTGGTGGAATTTCTGTAGAGCCACATCCAGGGCTGTATTGGTATGATAAAAGCTGTAGTAAGGCTCGAGCTCATGCTTTTCATACTTTATTTGAGGTATTTCAACACCCATGATGCTGTGGGTGAGAACAGTGAATTCGGTGGCCGGGGGTATGGACCTGGCCACTTCATTAACTTCATTTATTCCAAGGGTGATATTGGCCACAGTTAGGGCTTCATAGGCATCTTTGAAGATCTCCCGCATTTTTTGCTGGATTTCTTTAGCCCGGTCCATAAACTCCATCATCTTTCTAATGAGCACGTTCCTCTTTTTATCCAGAAGCTCGTAACCTTTTTTGGAAAAGTCCAGGGCTATCTGAGCGGCCATTAGATTGGCCTTAGTTGAAGCAATATTTTCCTGCATTAAAAATCACTTCCTGAGGTATTTTTTCACCAGGGAAGGGTCTATTCTGGTGAGTTCCTGTTCGGGCAAAATCCTGAGAAGCTCCCACATTAGTTCCAGAGTCTGATTCATATCCCGATGTTCTTCAAAGTCTTGTTTTGCAAACTGCTCTTCAAACTGCCGCCCAAATTCCATATACTTACGATCTATCTCTGAAAGCTCATCTTCTCCTATGATCTGAGCCAAAGCCCTTATCTCCTGGACCCTGGAGTAGGAGGAAAAAACTTGGTTTGCTACATCAGGATGGTCTTCCCGGGTGTATTCCTCGCCTATTCCATCCTTCATAAGTCGCGACAACGATGGAAGGATATTAATAGGGGGATATATTCCCATCTGATACAGTGACCTATTCAAAACTATTTGCCCCTCAGTGATATACCCGGTCAAGTCTGGTACTGGATGGGTGATGTCATCATTGGGCATGGTTAGTATGGCTATCTGGGTGATGCTTCCTTTAGAACCCTTCAACATACCTGCCCTTTCATAGAGGTTGGCAAGATCTGAATAAAGGTATCCCGGATATCCCTTCCTGGAGGGCACCTCTTCTCTGGCTGATGAGATCTCCCTCAATGCCTCACAATAACTGGTTATGTCGGTCATTATCACCAGCACGTGCATGTCACATTCAAAAGCAAGATATTCAGCAGCAGTAAGGGCACACCTGGGAGTGATGAGTCTCTCCATTACCGGGTCATCGGCCAGATTTAAAAACATTACCACCCTGCCCATGACACCAGCCTCTTCAAAGACCTTCCGGAAAAAGTTAGCCTCGTCGTGCTTTATGCCCATAGCCGCAAAAACCACCACAAAACTACCGACCTCTTCACCGGAAATCCTGGCTTGTCTTACAATCTGGGCTGCTAACTGGTTGTGAGGAAGGCCATCTCCCGAAAAAATAGGCAACTTCTGACCCCTTATTAGGGTCATAAGACCATCTATAGAAGAAATCCCAGTCTGGATGTAGTTTCTCGGGTAAAGCCTTGCTACCGGGTTCATAGGTCTGCCATTTATGTTGTAATTTTTGTGAGAATATATCTCTCCAGCACCGTCTATAGGCTTGGCAGTGCCGCTAAAGACCCTGCCGAGAATTTCACTTGACATAGGTATTTCCATGGGTTTGCCGGAAAAACTCACACTTACACCATTTAAAGAAATGCCTGAGGTCCCCTGAAAAACCTGTATTATAATTTTCCCCCGGTCAATCTGGACTACTTTGCCCATGCGGTGTTCTTTGCCAGACATCTCTATATCTACTACTTCACCATAAACCGCATCTTTGACTTCATCCATTATGATAAGAGGACCTTCAGCTTTGTCTAACTTTAGATATCTAACTTTCATCTGCCGCACCTTCTTTGTACAAGCTCTCTATGCTGTCATAGTAACGATTTATCCTGTCGGTAAGCTCCTGGAAGAGCCTGGATTTTGCTTCAGTAGCGTTGTATTTCATCATTATTATATCGGAAAAAAGTTTCTCATCTTTAACTTTGGAAAGGGGTATGCCCTTTTTTACGCAGGAATATGCCCGGTCATAAAGCTGGTCAATAACCTTGAGCATACTATACTGACGGGAAAGAGCCACATAGAAATCCTGCGGATGATAGGCGTTTTGCTGAAGATATCCAGTCTTTATGATTCTGGCTATCTCCAGTATAATCCTCTGGTCATCGGGTAGCACATCCTCTCCCACCAGTTTCACAATGTCCATGAGTTTGTTTTCTTCTTGAAGGATCCTCATCATTTTAGATCTGAGGGTCATCATGTCTGGTGCTACATTTTCTTTAAACCAATCTTTTAGCATGGGAATATAGCTACTGTAAGATGAAAGCCAGTTTATGGAGGGGAAATGCCTGGCATGAGCCAGCTCTCGGTCCAGTGCCAGAAAAGCCCCCACGATCCTCTTGGTGGACTTGGTAACCGGTTCTGAAAAGTCCCCGCCGGCCGGAGAAACCGCTCCGATTACGGTAATAGATCCCTCGGTACCGTTGAGGTTTTTGACATATCCTGCCCTCTCATAAAATGCTGCCAACCTTGACGCAAGATATGCGGGGTAACCTTCTTCAGCGGGCATCTCCTCAAGTCTGCCGGAAATTTCTCTCAGGGCTTCAGCCCACCTGGAAGTGGAATCAGCCATAACCGCCACATTGTATCCCATATCCCTGAAGTATTCAGCTATGGTAATGCCGGTATATATGGAAGCTTCCCGGGCCGCCACCGGCATATTAGAGGTATTGGCTATTAGCACTGTCCGATCCATCAAAGGATTGCCAGTTCTGGGATCCTTCAACTTAGGAAAATCTTCCAGAACTTCGGTCATCTCGTTACCGCGCTCACCACAACCTATATAAACGATGATGTCAGCGTCGCTCCACTTAGCTAACTGGTGCTGAGTGATAGTCTTGCCGGTGCCGAATCCTCCGGGGATAGCAGCAGTACCACCTTTAGCCAGGGGAAAGAAGGTGTCAATGACCCTCTGCCCGGTCACCAGTAATTTCTCTATAGGCATCCTTTGAGCTATGGGTCTTGGCTGTCTTATAGGCCATTCCTGATACATCTTAAGCTCATACTTTTTACCATCTTCATCCAAAACAACCAGTGTATCCTGAATGGTGTAAGAACCGCTTTTTACCGTACTTACTACTTTACCCTTTATCCCGGGAGGAACCATGACTCGGTGAACTATCATAGAGGTTTCCTGAACTTTAGCAAAAACCTCGCCAGATTTTAAAATATCTCCCGGTTTTACCAGAATTTCCACCTCCCAGGACTTTTTCTCGTCCAGGGATATGAGACCTATGCCCTCGGGGATAAATTTAAATCCCAAATCATATATCTTCGAAAGTGGCCTCTCGATGCCATCAAAGATATTGCCGATAATTCCCGGACCTAGCTTTAATGAAAGGGGTTTTCCAGTGCCATACACCTTTTCTCCCATTCTGAGGCCTGAGGTCTCTTCGTATACCTGGATGGTACCCAGATCATTTTCCAGAGAAATGACCTCACCTATGAGCTTTTTTTCGCCCACCATCACCATTTCTCGCACCATGAAATCTTCCATATGGTCGGCTCTTACTACAGGACCATTGATATAGACGATATTTCCCTGTCTTGTCATTTTATCACTCCTTATTTAGCCATGAAGACAGGATTTCTCCAACCAGCTTGTTGCTCTCTTCTAAGATAGTATTTATAGTGAAATCTATCTCCAGCCGGCCATCGCCACTTTTCACAAAAACTCCGCCGATCAGGCTGTCAACGACCTCAATTTTATAGGTGGTCTCATCCCTGAAAGACTTTATGGTGTTTAAAATAACTTCCCGGTTATTTTCAATATCATTCCTGCTAAAGCTAAAATTCACGAATTGGCCAACAGAAAACTTGAATAATACTTGTTTTATGGCTTCCCTTAAAAAATCCACATATTCCACCGTACCAATAAAAGCCCTGGTTCTTTTCTTGACTTCATCCATAATTCTTTCGACAAATTCCTGCCTCTTCTTCAGCACTGCCAGGTGCAGGGTAGACCGGGTCTTTAAAATCATCTGCTGCTTTTTGGTCTCGGCATCTTTGGTGGCTATCACTACCGCAGTCCTTTTTCTTTCTTCGTTATCTTTTATAAGAATAGTTTTCCGGCTTTCATAATATTCCACCAGCTTTTTTTGTTTTTGCTGAAAGTCAAGTTCTATTTTCTCTATAACCACCTTCGTGAAAAGGGAAATTTTATCTTCAATAGTACTGGACATATCCTTCACCTCAAATCTTAAGTCCTATGGATTCCCTTATATATCTGGTTAAAAAGTCAGGAGGCCGCCTTGGGCCGTGCCGGTCGGGAATTTCAACTATTATGGGAAGGCTGCTGGAAAGTTTAATTTCATCCAGTTCCAGCTTCACCCTTTCCGCTAATAGCTCGGTTATGAGTATAATTCCTATATCCCGGTTTTTCTTTACCTTTGCCAATTCTTTCAATATTTCTTCCCTTTCGTGGACTACCACTCCTTCTATACCAGATAACCTCATGCCAGTCAGGGTGTGGGTATTGTCGCTTATTAAAAAAATCTTCATAGGGATCCCTCTATATTTTACCCAATATCATTATGGAGACAATCAGCCCATATATGGCAATACCTTCAGCCAAACCCACAAATATAATGGTTTTACCCACAATATTCGGGTCCTCTGAAATAGCCCCTATAGCCGAGGAGCCTACGACAGCCACTGCATAGCCTGCGGCGATAGCACTAATTCCGGTGGAAAGTGCAGCTGCCAAAAATCCCATCCCCGATGAAGAATTTGCCGAAGATTCAGCCCTGGCGATACCCGGTATCAAGAAAAATAGGAAAACCGCTACCAGCACTACATAAATCGATACACTTGCTCTTACTAATTTTCTGATCCTCTTTGCATTAGCTTTATCTTTCTTTAAATAAATATAGAACCCTGCTGCCACGGTCAATCCCGGTATAGCCATGGCTATAAAAGATAGTGCATACATTCTTAAAACCCCCATTTCAAATTTATAATGTTGTAAATATATATCCCGATACCAAGGGAAATACCACTCTGCCTGTGCGTTACACGCAGACAGGTTTTATGATATAAACTTATTCTCCTACCGATAGATGATATACTTTTATTTTTACTGGGACATATTCTATACCATCTCCCCGGTAATATTTGCTAAAGAGCTCGTAATATTCCAGCCTCAAAGCCTGAATAAATACTATAAGTCCTTCTAAAACGATAATTACTATATTCCCCAATACCAATACTGACAGGTTTCCCCATGAGGTGCTCATCATCCTGGCTAAGGTGGCAAAGGCTATATAAAGTCCCACATGAGTCAAGGCAAAAGCTCCCACCCTTAGGAAGGAGATAGTATTGGAAAGCATGGAAAGAAGGGTCTCTATCACTCCAAACCCCTCTTCTATATAATAATTAGACGGAGATCCTCTATAGAGCTTAGTGGTATGGGTTAGCTTGTTAGAGAGAGGCTGTTTAACTACCATCAAAAGAAGAAGGGCAGCCATAATATAAACCAGTGCTGGTGATATATTACTGTGGGTAACAACAACCCGAAATATGGTATATAACAATATTAGGTAAAAGGCAAGTCCTACTACACCATTTCTGCTGAAAAGGCCTTCTTCCATGTTTTTTTCAAGGCTGGAATTTATTATGTTGTATGTATAGCTACTTAAGATAAGTACTATACCAAAGACCACTGCCGCCACCAGCATGTAATTGATGTTTGCCATAGGCCTGATGATGAGTGGTGATAGGATTTCCTCGGAGCCGAAAACACTGCCGTAAATAAAACCAAAAACGGTGGAACTTAAACCTACCCGGCTCAAAATTCCTCCCAGGCTAGTCCTTTTCCATCCCAGTTCTAAAATAAGACCGCTAAAAAGCAATATAAGCCCCTGGCCCACATCACCGAACATCGCTCCAAAGAGAAGCATGTAGGTCAGACCGAAAAAGGCTGTAGGGTCTTTTTCATGGTAAGCCGGGGTGCCATACATCTTTACCAATATTTCAAAAGGGCTAAATAGTTTTATATTACTAAGTTTTGTAGGCGGGGTTATGCCCGAAACAGTTTTATTGATATCCTCCACCAAAATTATAACCTCACCCCCGAACTGGCTCTCCAGTTCGCTTTTCAGTCTGGACACACTGCTAACCGGTACGAAGCCAAACATAAAAAATAGTTTATTACCCATGGCAATCTCTGATTTGAGTTCTTCGGTCTTTTTCTCCATTTCTAGCCTGGAATAACCTTTTTTTAATTCTGTAATGTATTTTACCCCATAATCTTCCGAGGATTTTTTAAGGTATTCTATGACCTTCTGGTCCTCACCTATACTTTTTATAAGCTCCTCCGTAACTTTTGCGGCAGTGCCCCTAAATTCTGTAGGTATAGCCAGAAGGGTATAATTAAGAGAACTAAAAATCTTCTCCAAGGTTTCCTCCAAACTTACTGGAGTTATGGAAGCCACTATGACATATTTGCCTTCTACTCCCACCTTTAATACTACTGCTGGTATGTTCTCGTAATTCTTCTTGAGCTTATCGTAATTTTCTCTGGAAATCCTTATCAGCCTGAATACCAAGTATTTCATATAAATAAACCGGCTTATATCTAAACTAAACCTGGACAAATATTTGAGGCTGTCAATGTATTCTCTTTTTTTATCGATAGAGTTTACCTTTTCTTCTATCTCATTGGCAGTGGAACAAACCTTAGTGTAGATGTCCGAAAGTTGCTTCATAAAGTCATCATAGTCATAATCCTCGCCCAGATATTCTATTCTCAGTTGGGGCTTTATAGTAAAAAGACTTAATAATGATTTTACCACTTCTTCTTCTTTAGTAAAATCCCGCTTTGAAGAATAGGGCTTTAAGAAAGGTAGTTCTTCTAAGGCTTCTATGTTTTTCTCACTGGGAGGTAGTAAAAAATCGGTGGAATTCACTCTGACCAGAGCGTTTATCATGTGCATACTCCCGTTTAAAGCCACCAAACGTAAAACCCGGTTTAAAAGAGTTTTTTTACCTATAACTCCTATACTTTTCATTTTTTCTACACTCATAAAAATATCTCCTTGAACTTATGCCGCCTTCACGAGAAATTTCCTGGCTTCTTCCGGTGGCAGGTCATATCTTATACTCTCTATTATGGAAATAATATCCCTTATTTCAAATTCAAGTGACCACACATATCCTATAGTCTGGATTATACTCATGGTGAACTTACGGGTCAGCGCTTTTAGTTTATAATACATAAACCTGTTTATGCGCCTTTCCATATATATATCCCTGGATATTTCTTCTTTTTTAAACAAAAAACCATAGACCGAATTTATGGTCATACTGTAGAGCTCCTCAAGGTTTTTCGTATAACACATGCCCTTGCGGTCCGCAAAAGTTAGTCTATCTCCAAAATTTATGGTGTAGTTTAAAAGCTCCTCAGGTGACAGGTTGTAAAATTTTTTGCCTCGGTAGATCCACTGAATATTGTAAAGATCAGCTACCATCCCTTCCCATTTCTTCAGCATTTTTCTGTCCTCCCGGGATATTTTTAGCCTTCGGCTTTGAATGATGTTGAAATAACCCATATCCAGAGCCATCTCAAACCTGAAGAGATTTTCTCTCTTGCCATCTACCAGAGGGTTCAAGACCTCAAAAAACTCCGAACCTTCCAAAGAATATATCAAGTCCCTAATAGTCCTTGATTGGAAAAGCCTTTTAGGGTTAACTCGGCTGTATTTGCCTAAAAAAGAGAGAGGTTTTTCAATAGTTTCTGGCTCCTTGCCGTTGAAAATACTTCTGGCCAAAACTTTTAAATCCTCTATCTCATATTTTATATAAAGTGAACGGACAAGGTCCTTATAATCATCCCAGAAATAATGTATAAGTTTATCCATATTTTTGATCATATTGCGCTTCAGAATGTCTTCCAGGTCTCTCCTGCTGACCGTGTCGAGGCTAATTCCTCCTAATAGCTTGTCATAAGAAGTCTTCTCTTTTAAATAGCGGGCTGCATCAGCTACGGACTTCTTCTGAAGCATATTCAAGTAGTCTTCCCGTCTCAAAAATTCTTTTTCCATCACCCTTATTTTAGTATTTACGGCTGAATATCTAGTAAGCTTATCCATGACTCTCCCTATGGATATCAAAAATCCGCTTTAATATTTCATCCGTAATATTTTTCAGGGATTTTTCAAATTCCCGCTCCATATTCTTGAGGACTTCCTTAGTATTCAACTTCAGCCGGTCAACTTCCTGTTGTGCTTCTTGCCGTATCTTTTGCGCAGTCTTCTTGGTTTCGTCTTCTATCTGGCTTGCATAATCCCTGAGCATTTTCTGTTCTTCTTCTTTATATCGGCGTTCCAGGTCCGCCAGTTGTTCTTCCCTTCTTGCGCTTATATCAGCTGCCCTGGTATCGAGCTCGATGAGTTTTTCTATTATAGTTTGCTCTTCCAAAATACCACCTTCTTTAAAGTTTTAAAATTCCCCAAAAAAAGTTTAAAACCTGCCCGCAGGGGACAGGTCTATTTAAAAAGCGAATATCTTTTGACTGACCTTTAAGTATATTACTGCTAGGTTACAAAGTCAATTATTAAGAAAGTCAGTAGATTTTTTCTTAACGTAGAAGTGCCGAAGACATTTGGGTAAGCGAAGTGACCCACAAACACGCTGTCATAAGCCGTTTCCTCATTATTTAGTAAATATCATCTTTATTGCAATCAGCAGCAAGATTATACCAAATACCTTTGTCAAAATTTCATTGGACAATCCAATCGCAAACTTGGCCCCTAGAAAACCTCCAAAAAAGAAACCGATACCTCCAAATACTGCTATTTTTAAGTCTACATATCCTTGATTGTAGTATGTCCAGGCAGCAAGTAACTCAATAGGTGGCACCAATAATGCCAATGTCGTGCCTTGAGCTTGATGTTGTGAAAAACCAAATAAAAAGATCATCGCCGGGACCAGGATTATTCCTCCGTCAATGCCAATCAGCCCACTAAAGATTCCAGCTACCAAACCCAAGAGCAAATAAAGCAAAATGTTTGTCATATTTAAACCTCCTTTCATTGAGGAAATGGCGCAAATATTGAAGTCAGGTCTTCACAGGCTGACCCCTCTTTATTAATTCATGGAGTTAGTCCACTCTTTTTCTTTTGATGCAAGAAATAACTATGCAATAGCCATCCAATGGTAACTCCTATCGCAAGTAAGAAGAACATAAGTAAGGATCGTGACATAGATAGAGTCCAGAATAAAAAGCGGAATTCAACAACAACGACATTTTGAACTATGAAGAGAATCGCAAAACCAGCGAGTATTAAGGTTAAAATTAACTTAAAGTTCATTTTGAACCTCCTTCCGGGCTAATTTAAAGAGATCTTTATTGATACCTAATAGAGGTTTATCTGATTCACCCTCTTTTCAAAATAACAAGATTTATAATATTCCTTTGATTTTTTTGCCCTTTTATCTTCTCAGTCTTTACCTCAAGACCGTATCATTATTAAAATCATCTTGAATCTCTTTATTGCTTTTAGTTCATGTGGTTGATTAGCTGGCAGGATTACCATTTCACCATCCTTCAAGCAGATAGGTTTACCAGAAATACTAATTTCTGCTTCACCATCAAGAAGATAAACCATGGCATCAAATGGTGCAGTATGTTCACTTAATCCTTGCCCTTTGTCGAAAGCGAACAAAGTTACTGTCCCTTTCTTTTTGTCAATGATTGTTCTGCTCACCACAGATTCTTCTTGATAATCCACTAAATCAACTAATCTTATTTTTTGTCCTACAAGATTTTCCACACCTATATTCTCTTTATTGTGCTCCATTCTTTTCACCTCCATTTCCATACTCTCTTTTTTATTTTAGAGTAAGCTACCAGAGAGAGAACGAAGTGATAAGATAAAATTAAAACCATTTTCTTTTTATAAATATAAAGGTACTAATTAGGGCCAACGTAAAGGAAATGCCCAGAGTGATAAGAAAAGCATAGGGGTGATCTTGAAACGGTAATCTTATATTCATACCATATAAACTGGCTATAAAGGTGGGAATCATTAAAATTATAGTAACCGCAGTTAGAAATTTCAATACTACATTTAAATTATTGGAAATAACCGAGGCAAATGCGTCCATCATTCCACTGAGGATATTACTATACACATTAGACATTTCAATAGCCTGTTTATTTTCTATAAGTACATCCTCTAACAATTCTTTATCGTCAGGATCCAGTTTAACTATTTCCGTTTTTTGAAGTCTTTCCATCATCAGTTCATTCGACTTCAAAGAAGTGGTAAAGAAAACCAGGCTTTTTTCAAGGTTTAACAGTTTTATTAACTCCTCATTCTTCATAGCTTTAGCTAATTCATCCTCAATGGTATTAGTTTTTTTATTAATTTCTTTCAAATGTTTTAAATATAACAAAGCCGTTCTGAGAAAGATCTGCAAAAGGAAACGGCTTCTGCTTTCAGTGGAAAAGTTCTTTACTCTACCATTAACAAAATCAGAAAGGACATCAACATCTTTTGAACTAACCGTAATGACTAAATCTTCGACAAATATTATACCGATGGGTAAAGTGTCGTAGGGAATATCCACATTTGTATCATCATAGTGAGAAACCCTCAATACAATAAGAACACATTTATCTTCAATCTCGATTCTTGCTCTTTCATCAATGTCCAAAGGGTCAGTTAAAAAGTTTAAAGGGATATTTAGTTTCTCGGATAATTTTATTAATTCTCCGTTAGAGGGGTTAGAAAAATTTACCCA
>Ga0315279_10003470_pt1 | contig 21913 bp, 26 predicted proteins | sample YL17G06_20_MG_FD_203694 | JGI IMG/M metagenome (GOLD analysis project Ga0315279, IMG submission 203694) | Sediment microbial communities from Yellowstone Lake, YNP, Wyoming, USA - YL17G06_20 | ecosystem: Environmental > Aquatic > Freshwater > Lake > Sediment | place: USA: Wyoming | collected... | reverse complement strand
GCCCTCCAACTCCTGGGGGGTGAGACGGGCCCACTCCCCCTTCTGCTGGGCCCGAAAGAGATGAGGCCAACCCTTTGCCAGCATGATCATCATCCCCAGGACGTACTCACCGATGGGGGTGACGTGAATGCCGCTGGCGGTGGTGACGGTGATGTCGCTGCGCAAGATCTCCCGATCCACCAGGCGGTCGGCGCCAGCGCTGGAGAGCTGTATCCACTTGAGGCGGGATGCCCGCGCCAGGAGGTCGGCAGGCATGGTGGAGAGGGAGAACAGGATCTCGGCTTCGGCTAGGGCTTCATCCAGGCGGTGTTGAGCATTCTCCTCGCTCTCTTCCGTCGCCTGTGCCAGCTCGCTGGAGCGACGCCAGATGGGTCTGCCCCGCCGGAAGAGCTGACGCTGGGCGGGGCTGAGGACAGACACCCGCAGCCGCGCGTCGACCTGCCGGATGCGCTCCACCAGCTCGTGGTCCAGACCAAACGTTATGAGCACATTGACGTCGGCCATGACCGTACCCCTATCGTATCAGCACGGAAGCCCGCTAGCAAGGATGCTTGCCTTGTAGCGAAACCCTAGCGGCGTGCGTCCTTACAAATGGATACCTGTCGCGGATCGTTATGCCAATGAGTGAGGGCTGTCCACCGGGCTGAGAGATGCCCGCGCGACACGCACTACTCAGCGTAGACCTAAACGGCTGTAGCAATCGCTGAACAGACGATGAAGAGGATGGCACGATGCATATCCTGAAGTCAGCGCGAGGTCAGATTGCAGCGGCGGTTGTGCTTTTCGTCCTCCTCCTGGCCGCCATCTCGGTGGCGGCGGTGTGGAACGCCCGCGATCATCAGTCGCGGCTGAGGTCGCTGGAGCAAACCTCCCTGGCTGCTGCCTCGCTGCAACACGCTCGTGCTCAGTTCCTGCTACAGATGTCGCTACTAGGGGGCCTGGGACTGTCAGGCGAACCGTCCCTAATGCAGCTCTACCGTGAGGCTGGAGTGGTGCTGGACAGGGACATTGCTCGAGCTCGAGGCATCCTGTTGGCCAAGGGCCAAGCCGACGATGTGGCCCGTCTGGACGCTACGGACGCTCCGATAGCCGAGATCGACGAAATGGCCCAACTGACCTTCGCCATGGTCGAGGCTGGTGATCTAGAGGGGCTGACGGCCATGGCGGGAGTCGGCCAGACCATGCTGTGGAACCCCATTGACGAAGTGATGGTCAGCCTCGAGGATCTGGCAGACCGCCAGGAAAAGACGGTAGTCTCTGAGCGGGCGGCAGCATCTGACGCTGCCAACAGGGCCCTGTGGACCCTGGCTGGCCTTGGCAGCGTGGCCTTGCTGCTGGCGGTTGGCGGGGCGATGGCTCTCACCGCCAGAGTGATCCGCCCGCTGGCCGCGCTGCGGGCACAAGCCAGGGCGATCAGCGCGGGAGACCTGGAAGTCCGAGCCAATGTATCCGGCCCGGAGGAGATAGCCTCGTTGGCCCAGGACTTCAACGACATGACGGAAGCCCTGCTGAAGAGAACAGATGAACTTCAGCGGCGCCACCAGCAGCTCTCCCTTCTGCACAAGGCTGTATCGACGCTTAGCCAGAGCCTCAGCACCCACGACGTGCTGACCCTGGGCCGCAAGCTGATCTCTGAGTGCCAGGGAAGCCAGCAGCTCACAGTGTGGGAGGTGCGGGATGGCGAGGCCCATCGTTGGGCCGGCAATTCCAACCGGCGATCGGGAAACAAGGACGTGGCACCCTCGCCCGCCAGCGTCGAGCGGGTGAAGCTCAGCGCGAGCGAAGGAAAGCCCATCCTCATTCCGGAGAATGGCAATGGCGCAGCCAAAAAGCCCCACCCATCGGGCGATGGAGGCGGCAGACTCTACCTTTCTCTGGGTCAGAGAGATTCTACCCGCCACGTTCTGGAGGTGGAGCTTGTCAAGGCAGCAGCCCTGACTGCGGACGACATCACCCTCATCAACGCCCTTGGCATGGAGATTGGAATAGCACTGGAAAGAGCCCAGCAGTACGAGGAGGCTCGAGAGCAAGCCGACCGCGACTTTCTCACCGGCCTGTACGGCCATCGCGCCCTCCAGGCCGAGCTGGAGCGTGCCTTGCAGGCATCGTCCCAGCGGAGCGAGCCCCTGGCTATCGTGGCGATGGACGTCGACAACTTCAGGCTGTTCAACGACACCTACGGCCACTCGGCCGGCGACCAGGTTCTCAAGATGATCGCTGAGCACCTCGCCGGGCTTTGCCAGGACAACGGCCTGGCCGGTCGCTTTGGCGGCGATGATTTCATGGTCATCCTGCCGAAGGCCGACAGGGAAGCGGCATTCGCCTTCGCCCAATCAGTCCAGGGATGGCTGTCCGAAAAACACTTCCAGGCCCGCGGGAGCGAGCGCATTCCCATATCTGTAAGCTGCGGCGTGGCTGTCTTCCCCGAGGACGGGCAGAAACGCCACGAGCTGGTGGCAGTGGCCGACGCCAACCTCTACGAGTCCAAGAGCCTGGGAGGCAAGATCGTCGGGCGACCCAAGATCCAGAAGCATAAAGCAGAGCTGCGCAAGCTCGGCACTTTCGGCATGCTGGAGAGCCTGGTGATCGCCATCGACAATAAAGACCACTACACCAAGGTTCACAGCGAGATCGTGACCGAGTGCGCGGTCATGCTGGCCCAGGAGCTCGGCTATTCCGAGGATGTCCAGAAGACGTTGCGCATCGCCGGCCTGCTTCACGACGTGGGCAAGATCTGCATACCTGAGCGCATCCTCAAGAAGCCCGGCCCCCTCACGCCCGGCGAGTACGAGGTAGTGAAACACCACACGGTTATCGCCGAGCACCTGCTCGTCGATCTGCCGAACGTGGAGCAGGTACGGGAAGCCGCTCTGAATCACCACGAGCGGTTCGACGGCATGGGTTATCCCAACGGTCTAGAGGGGAAGCAGATACCGCTGCTGGGGCGCATCATGGCCATCGCCGACGCGTACTCGGCCATGATCCTAGACAGGCCGTATAGGAAGGGCCGAACCATGAGCGAGGCCCTTGCCGAGCTTCAACGCTGCGCCGGCACGCAACTGGACCCCGAGCTGGTGGAGCCATTTGTTCGGATGGTCGAACGAGAGGAACCCGTCGCCGAGCTCAGCAGGACGTAGTGACGCCACGTCTGCCTACTGGCCGATGCTCAGCCGGTAGATGAGCCAGCGGGGAAGGCCCGCCGCCTCCATCTTCTTCTGGGTGGCGGCGATATCGTACTCCAAGCGGTGGAGGGTGACAGTGCGGGCATCGGCGTCGTACACAGCATAAGAAGCGCGGCGATCGCCATCGCGGGGCTGGCCGACGCCGCCGGGGTTGATGACGAGACGCTCGTCAGCCAGCTTGACCGTCGCTCCATCCTGCAAGTAGTGCATCTGGCAGCCCTCATTCGCCTTCTCGTCCTCCACCACCAGCATCGGCACGTGGGTATGGCCCACCAGGCCGAAGGGCGTCTGCTGGCGCTGGAGGTGGGCCAGGGCGGCGTCGGGGGAGTCGAGGTACTCCCAGATGGGCCAGCGCAGGCTGCCATGCACCAGGGTGAAATCCCCCTTCTGAACGACATGAGGCAGGCTCTCCACGTATTGCCTCTCTTGGGGGGAAAGCTGGCCAGCCGTCCAGTGGGCAGCGGCGGCGGCATCGCGGTTGAAGTCGTCGGTGGGCAGGAGGCCGATGGCGGCGTGGTCGTGGTTGCCGGGCACGCAGCGCAGGTCGAAGCGGCGCAGGCGGGCTATGCAGGCAGCGGGGTCGGGGCCATAGCCCACGATGTCGCCCAGACACCACACCTGGCCAAGGGCGTTCTCCTCCTCGGCGTGGCGGAGGACGGCCTCCAACGCCTCCAGGTTGGAGTGAACGTCGGCGATGATGGCGATGCGCACTCTGTCTACAGCATATCACCCGCTGGGCCAGGGTCGCACAGCCCGTGGTGTTTCAAGACATACGCGAGATCATGCTCCGCTCACCCTTCGACAAGCTCAGGGCGAGCGGTTTGCAGTGCCTGCGCATCTCCGCTCATGGTGAGCCTGTCGAACCATGAGCGGCTGTAGGCTGGCTGACTCTCCATCTCTCGCCTGGACTCAAAGACTACGCCAGGGCTGCACAGTCGCCCGGCTGCGGGCTTCAGCGTCTACTGCCGATAGCTTATAATCGGGCCTGTGAAAGTTTCTGAGCTGGGGGAGTTCGGCCTCATCGCCCGCTTGGCCGAGGCCTTCGCCACGGGCGGCCAGCCGTCCGGCCTGGTCATTGGCATCGGCGACGATGCCGCCGCCTGGAGAGCCAGCGGCGTCCAGCTCGTCACGACCGATACGCTCATCGAAGGCACCCACTTCTGCCTGCCACACGTCCCCTGGCGAGACCTTGGCTGGAACGCCCTGGCAGTGAACGTGAGCGACATCGCCGCCATGGGTAGCATCCCCGAGCAGGCCCTCCTGACCCTGGCCCTGCCAGCCCAGACGGAGGTGGCCGATGTGGACGAGCTTCTGGCCGGGATGCTGGCGGCGAGCAAGGAATACGGCACAGCCATCGTGGGCGGGGACATCGTTGGCTGCGACAGGACGATGGTGACGGTCACCCTCATCGGCCGGGCGCTGGCCGATGATCGAGGCGAGCCGCTGCTGATGACCCGGGGCGGTGCCCAGGCCGGAGATGCGATAGCGGTGACGGGCTATCTGGGCGACTCCGCCGGCGGCCTGCGCATCCTGCTGGGGGAGAGCGCGGGCTCGGCGGAGGCCGCCGACCGTCTGAAACGGGCCCATCTGCACCACAGGCCGCCTCTGGCCGCTGGCCAGTTGGCAGCCCGCGAAGGGGTGCGGGCGGCCATCGATGTCAGCGATGGCCTCCTGCAGGACCTGGGCCACGTCTGCCAGGCCAGCGCCCTGGGGGCCATCGTCCACGCCCAGAGAATACCGATCAGCCCTGCGCTGCGCCAGGCCTTCCCCCAGGACGCCCTGGCCCTGGCCTGCGGTGGCGGCGAGGACTACCAGCTCCTGCTGGCAGCGCCGCCGGACGTCATCGAGCGGGTGCAAGGCAAGGCCGACGTGCCCATCGCTGTCATCGGGGAGATGGTGGCCGACCACGAGCGTCGCGTCCGCCTGCTGGGCGAGGACGGCCGCGAGCTGGCGCCGCCAAAGGCTGGCTGGGACCACCTGCGAGGGACAGCGTGGCGACGGTAGCGGCATCGCTGACGCTCAGGAGCAAGAGCCCCGCTCAGACGCGACGCATCGGTGCCCGCCTGGGGCGATTGCTGCAAGCGGGCGACGTCGTTCTCCTCTCCGGCGAGCTGGGTTCGGGCAAGACCTGCCTTGTGCAGGGCATCGGCCGGGGCCTGGCGGTGCCAGACCCTGTGACCAGCAAGTCGTTCGTCCTCCTGGGCGAGCATCAGGGACGGCTGACCCTCTATCACGGCGATCTCTACCGCCTGGAGGACCCCCTGGAGGCGGAGGAGCTGGCCCTGACCGAATGCTGCGCCGACGGAGCGCTGGTGGTGGAATGGGCTGACCGGGCGTGGGAGGTCTTCCCGCCCGAGCACCTGCTGGTGCGGCTGGAGATCAGCGGCGCCAGGGCGCGCGATCTGACGCTGGCGGCGCACGGTGAGCGCTACGAGCGGCTGCTGGCGGCCCTCGCTGGCGGCCGGCGCAGGCGGTCATAGGGGGGCGAAGGTGGAGCTGACCATCGATACCGCCTCGGAGATGGCCAGCGTGGGCCTATCCCAGGAGGGTGCGCTCGTCGCCGAGCTCACCTGGCGCTGTTCCCGCAACCACTCGGTCGAGCTGCTGCCGACGCTGCAGTATCTGCTGGAGCGAGCGAGCGTGGACAAGGGCGACCTTCGGGCCATCTTCGTCTGCATCGGGCCGGGCGGCTACACCGGCCTGAGGGTGGGCGTGAGCACAGCCAAGGGGTTGGCCTTCGCCCTGGGGCTGCCGCTGGTGGGCGTGGGCCGCCTGGAGGCGGACGCCTACCAGCACGCCGACTACCCTGGCTCCATCTGCCCCATCCATCGGGCTGGTCGAGGCGAGCTGGCCTGGGCCGTCTACGCTCGCGACGCCGCGGGCTGGCGCGAGGTGGTGCCGCCGCGGCTGTCGTCTCTGGGCGGCCTGCTGGCGGCGGGAAGGCGGCGGCTGAAACGCGCCCTGTTCTGCGGCGAAATATCGGACGAGCTGGCCGAAAGCCTGAGAGAGGCGTTGGGCCGACAGGCGGCCGGCGCTGGCATGGCGGCCATGTCGGTACGACGGGCGGGCTTCATCGCCGAGCTGGCTTGGCGCAGGCTGGCCGCCGGCCAGACGGACGACGCTGCCAGCCTCAAGCCCATCTACCTGCGGGAGGCGGTTGTCGCCCGACCGCGCAGCGGCGGTCGCAAGTAAGGAGGGAGCCCCATGGAGCGAACGCTGGTGCTCATCAAGCCCGACGCGATGCAGCGAGGCCTGGCGGGGGAGATCATCGCTCGCCTGGAGCGACGGGGCCTGCGCATCGTCGCCATGCGCATGCTCCACATGGACGAGGCCCAGGCTCGCCAGCACTACGCCGCCCATGAGGGGAAGGCCTTCTTCCCGGGCTTGATCCGGTACATCACCTCCAGCCCCATCATCGCCGCCGTGTTCGAGGGGAATAACGCCGTGGAGATAGTGCGCCAGTCCATGGGGGCGACCAACCCCGCCCAGGCGGCGCCGGGCACTATCCGCGCTGACCTGGGCATAGATACCGGCCGCAACCTAGTGCACGGCTCCGATTCTCTGGAGTCCGCCGAGAAGGAGATCCGCCTGTTCTTCCAGGAGGGGGAGATGTTCAGCTACGAGCGCAGCATCGACCCCTGGGTGTTCGCGTAGGGCGCTACTGGATGCGCACTACCGGCGTGGCCTGCTGCCACAGGCCTTCCAGATCGTAGAAGTGGCGCTCGTCGGGGCCGAATATGTGGACGACGACGTCACCCAGGTCGAGGAGAATCCAGCCCGACGCCGGCGCCCCCTCGCGGCCGTGGGCCTTGATGCCGTCCTTGCCCAGCTCGAGGTCGATGGCATCGGAGAGGGCCTGCATCTGGCGAACGGTCGGGGCGCTGGCGATCACGAAGTAGTCGGCGAACACGGTCACCTTGCCGATATCCAGGAGGAGGATATCCTCGGCCTGCCTGTCGGCGAGGAGATCGACGATCCTGCGAGCTAGAGTTGACCCTTCCAGATGGCCTCCTACTTCAGTCAAGGCTAAGAACATTATACCATAGGCGGTGGCGATGGGTAGCAAGCGAGTGATCGTGGCCATGAGCGGCGGGGTGGACTCCTCCACTGCGGCCGCCCTTCTGGTGCGCCAGGGGTACGAGGTCAGCGGCGTGACCATGCGCCTGTGGACGCCGGAGAGCCCCGAGACGCTTGCGGACTTCCGCCGCTGTTGCTCGCCGCAGGAGATCGAGGACGCCCGCACGGTCTGCCAGGCCCTCGGCATCCCCCACCGCGTCCTCAACTTCGAGCCGGAGTTCGCCTCAGCGGTGGTGGACTACTTCTGCCAGGAGTACCTGCGGGGGCACACGCCCAACCCCTGTCTGGCCTGCAACCAGCACATCAAGTTTCGGCTGCTGCTGCCCAAGGCGCTGGCGCTGGGCGCCGACTATCTGGCCACCGGCCACTACTGTCGCATCATCAGCGGCGACCATGGCCACGAGCTGTGGCGGGCCATGGACGAGGGCAAGGATCAGTCCTACGTGCTGTACATGCTGGGGCAGGAGGAGCTGGCGCGGCTGCTCTTCCCCCTGGGCGACTACACGAAGGGAGAGGTGCGCCGGATGGCGGCGGAGATGGGCCTGGCGGTGGCCAGCAAGACCGATAGCGCCGATATCTGCTTCCTCCCCCGCGGCGGCTACCGCGCCTTCCTCGCCGAGCGCTTCCCCCAGCGGCCGGGCGACATCGTGGACAGCGACGGACGCATCGTGGGCCGCCATGAGGGCATCGGTGGGTACACCGTCGGCCAGCGGCGGGGCCTGCCGGCCAGGGGCGGCAGGGAGCCCCTGTACGTCCTGAGCCTGGACCCGCTGACCAACAGCGTCATCGCCGGCAGCGAGGCTGAGCTTCTGAGCGACGTCCTGTGGGCAGACGAGCTCTCCTTCGTCTCCGGCCAGGCGCCGCAGGAGCCGCTGGCGGTGGAGGCCAAGATACGCTATCGCAGCCAGGCGGCGCCGGCCCTGCTCACGCTGCACGATGGGCGAGCGGAGGTGCGCTTCGAGCGGCCCCAGCGGGCGATCACCCCCGGCCAGGCGGTGGTCTTCTATCAGGGCGAGAAGGTGCTGGGCGGCGGCATCATCACCGAGAGCGCTGGTTGATGGTCATGAGCGGAATAACTCGACGAAAGGCAGGGCTAAAGCCCTGCAGCTACCAGCCTCGTCGCCCCCGCTCATCCTGAGCTTGTCGAAGGAGCGGCTGCTCATGGTTCGACAGGCTCACCATAATTGTTCAGCTTGCGCTCGACCTGTGCTATAATGGGCCGCCAGCCTTGTCCAGCGGCATCAGCCAGGGGCTGAGCCGCCTTGCGGCGGAGGCAGGCTCTTTCAGCGTAGGAGGTCGCGGCTATGGGCATCGACAGTCTGCAGGACGTGCGGGACGTATGCATTATTGCCTTCACCATCGCCGGGACGATCCTCTTTCTGGTGGCCATTGTCGTGACCCTGGTGGCAGGCTTGGCTGCCATCTCCGCCTTCCGAGCGGCGCATCGCGTCATAGATGAAGGGGTCAAGCCGGCGATGAACAACGTACGGGGGACGGTCACCTTCATCTCAGACACCACGGTATCGCCGATCATTCGCGTTTACGGCCTCTTCTCGGGGGTCAAGCGAGGGCTGGGGGCGCTCGCTGGGCTGGGGCAGAGAGGGGGAGGCGGCAAGGGCCGCCAGGAGGGACAGAAGAAATGATGAGGTTCTTGTTCGGGTTCGTCCTGGGTTTCATCACTGGCGCCTGCCTGGCCGCTCTCATGGCTCCCGCTCCCGGCCGCCAGACGCGGGAGCGGCTGGAGGAGGTCTGGCGAGAGCGCACCAGCGAAGAGACGCGAGCGCGGGCCCAGCAGGCGATAGGGAAGGCGCGCGAGGGCGTGGAGATGGCGCGGCGACGGCTGGAGGAGGCTCTGAAGGCCGGGCGGGAGGCTCAGAAGGAAGCGGAGAAGGAGATGAAGGCCCGCCACGAGGAGGCCACCAAGGGCTCCGCAGAGTAGAAGACGCCAGAGGCAAAAACGAGATCCCCCGGCAGCGGGGGATCTTTGCTTCGTAGAACCACGACAACCATCAAACCAGGTGGCCGTTGGCTTGTTGGTTCCCTGGTTTGTTGGCTCTGTTTGCTGGCGGAGGGGGTGGGATTCGAACCCACGGTCCCTTGCGGAACACACGCTCTCCAGGCGTGCCTGATCGGCCACTCCAGCACCCCTCCGGGCTTCGCGTAACCAGCGGAACCAACTGACCATCAAACCAAGTGGAGGCCGGCTTGTTGGTTTCCTGGTTTGCTGGTTCTGCCTCTTGGCGGAGGGGGAGGGATTCGAACCCCCGGTGAGCGTAAACCCACACCGCTTTTCGAGAGCGGCACCATAAGCCTCTCGGTCACCCCTCCTGGCGCTATTCATTATAGCATCAGGGGGAGCGAGGACAGCCTGACGTGGGACGGGGCTAGATGCTGCCCGCCCGGGCCAACGCCTCCTGGCCTACCGGGCGGCGAATGTAACTCTCCTAGGGCGTGCTGCCTTTGCAGAGGTCCTTGTAGAAGTTGAAGCTGAACCGGGTTCCGCTACTGAGGGCGACGAAGAACGCAGTGGTTTCACCGGCGTCCCAGGCCCGTACTTCAATCCGTGAATTTGCGAACTCTGTAAAGGTTTCGAAAGGCAGTTGCTCCCCACGCACCCCACATCCTGGCCTGCCCTGAAGGGCTGCCACCGCATCCGAAAGGGTGATCATGGCACCTATGAGAGCTGGGCTAGCTCGATCTGAGGAAGTATCGTGTTGGTGCTGAGACAAAAGGGCAAGCGTATACTCTAACCGTTCAGGCCATAGGTGGTCAAAGGCCTCCAGAAGCGCCGAAACCCATAACCGCGCGGCCCTCGGCCTTGGCCCGCTCGGACAGATCGGGAGGGGCTGCGTCCAGCTGGTTGAGCCACCGGGCCAGCACCGCGACGGAGCACATCTCTGCCAGCCCGAGACGCGCCTCGGCACTTGCCATGGGAAACGCTTCCTTCAGCTGGGGGCACAATTCGGCTGCCATGTGGGCAGCCGAAAACCCGCCAAACACGATGGACTTGAGCATGCGTTCGTCCTCACCCGGTTGGAAGATCGTCTCGACGCGTTGCATCGCCGCTTCTATCATGTCGCCGTAGACTTCCAACAGTTCCATTAGCCGCACCCCATCCGTCGTGTACACACGGGACCGCCGCTTCACAGACGAAAGCTGCCAAGCCATCAACAGCCTCCGCCAAGTGTGAAGACGCAGCGGATCTATCCTACACGCACCCGCGAGGGCTGGCAAGGGTAGAAGCTGGGCCCTTGGCCCGGCCACGGCCTCCTGGCGTGGCAGGCGCCTGACGGACGCCTCGTTGGGCGTACGCTATTTGCCCCGAACCTCCGACGCGCAGAAGGCGCAGCGCCGGGCGTCGACCGGTATCTCGCTCATGCACTCGGGGCACTTGCGCGTCGTTGGGTCCGCCGGGGGTTCCTTGCGGGAGCGGGCGATCAGCGCGTTCATCGGCACAACAATGAAGAAGAACATCGCCGCGGCCGTGAGTAAGAATGTGATCAATGCATTGAGGAAGTCGCCGTACATGAACGTGCTTTTGTTGATTTCGAACGTCAGGGCAGAGAAATCCGGCTTGCCAGCCATGGCCGCGATGATCGGTGTGATCAGGTCCTTAATTAGAGCCGTGACCACCGCAAATACGGCCAGAGCCATCACTAGGGCGACTGCCGTATCGACGAAGTTGCCCCTGAGCAGGAACTGCTTGAAATCGTTAAGGATCTTCATCTTGACCTCCTTGGCGTCGATTTCAGTCCCGGCGCCCGAATACGATTGGCCAGTCGAATGCGATTGGCTAGCGCATCATGCCAAAGCAGCGGGCGGACGTCAAGGCGAGCGCAGGCTTGCGATGGGGAGCCGGCGCTTCATCGAGCCTCGCCGCCCAGCTCGATGACCCAGTACCAGCCGTAGGTGCTGCCTTGGTTGTACGCGCAACCGATGCCGAGCGCCGCGAAGTCGGCGTTCAGCAGGAGGTCGTTATGCCCCGCCGAGTCTCGCCACGCATCGAGGGTCTCCCGCGCGGTGGCGGTCCCGGCCGCCAGGTTCTCGCCGCACCAGGTGTTGTACGCCGTGCAATCGTACCCGAAGGCGGCCAGCCGCCCCAAGTTGCCTCGGCCTAGAGAGTCAGTGTGGCTCAAGTACCCGTTCCCGGCCATGTCCTCGCTCATCCACTGAGCGGCTTGCGTCAGGGCAGGCGACGTGACTAGCGGCCCAAGGCCGTTCTCAGCTCTGTAGCCGTTGATGAGGGCGACGAGCTCGCCGATGTCGGGCACTGGTGCAGGGGAGGGAGGGACAGGCTCCGGCGCTGCCGGCTCCGGTGCGGACGAGGCGGCGATAGGCTCCGGCTCCGGCTCCGCCAGCTCCGGTGCGGACGAGGCGACGATAGGCTGCGGCGTCGCCGGCGCCAGCGTGGGGGAGGGAGCGACAGGCTGCGGCGTCGCCGGCGCCAGCGTAGGGGAGGGAGTGGCAGGTTGCGGCGTCGTCGGAGCCAGGGTGGAGATGGGAGCCTTTAGTCCCGCGAGCACGTCCGTCTGGCCATGACGAGGCGGCGCCGGAACGTGGTTGCCCACAACGAATACGCAGATGGCAGCGAGGGCAAGGGCGATCGAAGCGCGCGGCAGGAGCCGCCAGATGGCCGAAATCCGCGCTGAGGACGTGTTGCCTTCTGAATCCATCGCGCTCGTATACCACCGCCAGGGTCAGGTGAACTGCAGGTTTGACGCGCCGCAGCTATCCTACACGCAGCCGCAAGGGTTGGCAAGAGAGGAGAGAGCGCAGTTGGGGCCTGACTCTCGCCCAAAGGCAGGGCTGAAGCCCTGCAGCTACGACCCTGCCCTCTGCCCATTTCGTAGCTGCAGACCTTTAGGTCTGCCTCTAAGGGGCCACCGTCTTCGCCCCGATCTCCCCGCATCAAAGCAGCGGCGGCTGGGGAGCGGATGGTCTGCTGAGGCGCAGCAATCAGGTCCAGCGCCGAGTCCCGGCGCTCAATGAGGCTCTGCCAGACAGACTCGCCCTCCCGATCGGGCACCCATGACAGTCCCTACCCTCGATTAGCTAGGCCACGGCTACCAGCAGGTGGTAGCATAGTCGTAATGCGGAGTAACACAGAATTCTCAATCGCTGGAGGAGATGCCATATGACCGGCCCGTTCGACCCGATTACTATTGACGGGATCAGGATCCGCAATCGCTTCATGCGCTCCGCTACCTGGGATGGCACCGCAACTGACGACGGAGGGGCCACCGATGCCTCCGTGAAGATCTTCGAGGGCGTGGCAAGCGGCGGCGTGGGTCTCATCGTCACCGGCTACGCGTACGTCTCGGAACAGGGGAAAGCTGCCGTCGGCCAGTACGGCGTCTCCGAAGACCGCCACATCGGCGGACTGCAACGCCTGGTGAAGGCCGCTCACGACCACGGTGCCAAGATAGCGCTCCAGATCGCGCACGCGGGAATTGCCGTGGGGTCACTTAGACGCAGAGACCTCGTCGCCCTGGCGCCTTCCAGGATCGAGGGCTTAACGTCGCCACATCGGGCCTTGACTTCCTTGGAGATCGAGGAGATTGTGTCCGATTTCGGCGCCGCTGCCGCGCGCGCGCGAGAGGCGGGGTTCGATGCTGTCCAACTGCACGCTGCGCATGGCTATCTCATGAGCCAGTTTCTGTCCCCGCTGGCCAATCGCAGGACGGACAAGTGGGGAGGAACGGCCGAGAGACGCCGACGCTTCCACGTCGAGGTGATGCGCTCGGTACGCCGAGCGGTTGGTGAAGCCTACCCGATTTGGATGAAGTTGGGCCTTCAGGATCACAGCCCTGGAGGGCTACAGTTGAGTGAGGGTCTCGATGCCTTGAAGGTGCTGACTGCCGAGGGCCTCTCGGCAGTTGAGGTCAGCATCGGCCGCGCCTCCGGGGCCGCCCGAGTGGGCAAGCCAGGGGATGAGGAGCGCCCCTACTTCCGCAGCGACAGCGCTGAGGCCAAGCGCGTCGTTGACATTCCGATCATGCTCGTGGGAGGAATTCGAAGCCTCTCGATGGCCGAAGATATCCTCGGCCGCGGTGACGCCGATATGATATCGATGTGCAGGCCCCTGATACGTGAACCGGGCCTGATCGCGCGCTGGCAACACGGCGACACCGCACCCGCGAAGTGCATTAGCTGCCTCAAGTGCATGGGCCTTCCCTTCCGGGGGGAGCCACTGGAATGCGCGGAGGAACGTCGGCTTCGAGAGGAGGCTACGGGGGGTTGACAGGAAGCAGCGCGACGGCTACTCACGCCTACGCTGCTACGGGGAGTAGCGGCGAAACGGTGTGTGCAAGCAGGCCCAGGGCTACTTATAGAATTAGAGGAGCGGCGGCTGGGGTGCGGATGGCGGCTCGCTGGCAGCGCCCAGGAGCTTGACCATCTGGCGAGCGTTGCGCACGGCGAAGTCCTGATAGCAGTTGTTCATCAGCACGTGCACTCGCTCCGCCTGCTCGGCCAGCCGCTGGATGGGCGACACCCACTCCTCGAGCTCGTCCTGGGAGTACAGGTAGCGGAAGCGCTCGCTGGCGGTGATGCCCTTGCGCTCCCACATCTCGGCGTTGCGACCGTGAAAGCGCACCAGGGCGTCGCTGGCGGTCGCCTCGGCTGCCGGCGGCACGCTGGAGCGAAAGCCCTGGGGTTCGTCCACGCAGACGAAGGGCAGGCGGTGGTCGGAGAGGAAACTCAGGGTGCGCTGGCGGTTCGTGTCCGAGAGCCAGCGGTTGTTGCGGAACTCCACAGCGACGGTGTACTGGGGCAGCCGCTCCTCTTTCACCTCCAGAATGTAGTCTGTGCTCTCGCTGCCGGGCATGAACCAGGGCGGGAACTGGAAGAGCACTACCCCCAGCTTGCCAGCGCTGTCCAGGGGCAGGAGGGCAGAGGCGAAGCGCTGCCACATCTCGTCGCGCAGGTCGGGCGGCAGGTCGCGGTAGTAGACGTTGGCTTTCTCGCGCGCCTTGGCGTCCAGGGCCTCGCGCACGTCCTTGGGCAGCGACCCCACCTGCGTCGGGTGGTGGGTGAACAGGGCGTAGGCCTTCAGATCGAAGGTGAACTCGGCCGGGGTACGCTCCACCCAGAGGGCGGCGTTGCGCTCCGAGGGGAGGCCGTAGTAGGTGCTATCGACCTCCACGATGGGGAAGTTCTCGGCATAGAAGCGGAGGCGCTCGGCGGGCGTGCTCGCCGCGGGCGGGTAGAAGGCGCCGCTCTCGATGAGGGTGGCGTCGGTCCAGGAGCAGGTGCCGACGAGGATACGCGCAGCCACGGCGATACCTTCTGCCATTCTACCATTCCGGTGCTGTGGTCTTTGTGCCCTGGCCCGCCTGGCTGCAAAATGGCCGCGCTTGCCTGTCCCAGGCGAGATGGAAGACATGCCGATGCTGGTGGCTGGATATGAGCTGCCGCGAAGCTCAAGCCTGCCTTCGCACGAATCGGACATGCCTGCGCGTTCGCATCGCCTTGGCGTCTGCGGGCACGATACTGATTGAGCCGTCGGTTTCAAGCACCGCCATCGGCACGTCTTTCACGTCGGCCACGCCGTGCTCGCGAATGGCCATCAGCACCTCATCCTCGTCCAACCCCTCTTGGCGAAGGTGCTGCGACACGAGCTTCCCGTCGTTGATCAGGAGGGTAGGAGTGCCCTCCACGGCCCGCCGCAGCCAGGGGAGGCGCTCCCGTGCCTGGGCCAGGCCGTAGTTGCCCAGGATGAGCACGCCCGCAGCGATGAGCCCGCCCGTAACCGACGTGTCCGGCCCCACCATCGCATTCTGCACCGCGTTGGCTATCAGCAAGATCACCACCAGGTCGAACGGGGTCATCTGGCCCAACTCCCGCTTCCCCGCCAGGCGCAGGCCTAGAAGCACGGCGGCATACACGATGACCGTCCGCGCCACGATGCTCCAGCCGTTGACATCCAAACTAAACATCGTTGTTCTTCACCCCCCAACACGCGCCCGCTCGGCCCAAGAGGCGGCTGCCAAGGCTCCAGGCCATGTGGAACATATCTTACGCCCCGTGTCGGGAAAAACATACGGGGAGGCAGCCAGCGGCCATCTTCCTGGCCCAGCCTCTTGACAAGGTTGGCGGGAGGTAGTATGTTAGTGAGCACTCACTATTATGGCCAAGCGAGCACCCAAGCGGACAGCCCAGCAGAGAAGGCGCCTCATCTTGGAGACCGCTCAGGCCATGTTTGCCGCCTCCAACTACACCAGGGTGAGCACCGCCGAGCTGGCCAAAGCGGCCGGCATCTCCGAACCCGCCCTCTACCGCTACTTCCCCAGCAAGAAAGACCTCTTCATCTCCACCATCAAGACCGCCGGCAAGAGGCTTCTGGACATCTGGGAGCGGCTGGCCGGCGAGTTGATCGACCCCCTGGAGATCATCCGAGCCATCGGCCTCGGCTACTACTACCACCTGCGAAGCCACTCGCCGGTGATGAAGCTCCTCTTCCAGACCATCTCCGAGGCCGATGACGATGATATCCGCCAGGCCCTGCGCGACAATTTCGCCACCTTCGTCCGCTTCCTGGAGGAGAACATAGAGGAGGGCAAGAGGCACGGCGTGATCAGGCAAGACGTGAACCCCGGCGTGGCCGCCTGGCAGTTCATGGCCTTCGGCCTGGCCTTGGACCTGGTTCACCTGCTGGGCCTCGACGAGAAGCTGAGCCGCAACCACGCAGAAGAGTGGGGAGAGCTCTATCTGGACTCGATTCGGGAGGGGGCGCCTGGAGGGGGCAAAGCCGCAAGTCGTGTTGTGACCAAAGGATTCGACCGATACATGGTGGAGGACTGGCGAGAGCTCTACCTGGAATCGATTGAGGAGGGAGACTCTTGGTGGAGACTAGGCGAAAGGTTTCCTCGCTTCTAGACGAGCGGTGCCTCTGCGGCAGTCTCCTAGCCAAGGTCTCACGTGACGGGGTAGAGATTCTCTGCCGCCGCTGCAAGAGGATCCACCGCATTCGCTGGCCGGCGGAAAAGAGGAGGGTAGCTGCCCAAAAGGCCAGAATGGCCGTAGATGGCTAGCTAGAGAGGCCAGAGGTGGCAAATCCAGAGCCCAGGACGAACGCATTGCCGAATCGTGCCGGGCGGTTCTGTTTTCCGCCCGCTGAGGGGGTGAGTGAAAACGTGAGCAGCGCGCTGGTGCTCTCCGATGAGCAGGAGAAGGACCTTCTCCGCAGATGCTGGTACTCCCACGACGCCCGCTGGTACATGGCCGTCGCCCAGGAGTTCGGCGTCGAGGCGGCCAACAGGCTCAACAAGCGAGCGTGCCGCGCCTTGGGCGAGGCGGAAATGCGCCGCCTGGTCAAGGCCTTGGGCATCGCCGGACCGACGACGGTGCAGGAGTTGGTGCAGGTGATCGAGGCGGCCTTTCGCCTCTTCGTGCCGCCACCGCTGATGGAGCTCGAGATCCGGGTGGTCGATGACCGCTCCTGGGAGGGGTGGATGAAACGCTGCTTCATCTACGACGACATCATGAAGGCTGGGATAGGCCCCTTCTACGTCTGCGCCGCCCTCGATCGCATTCAGGGCTGGCACGACGCCCTGGGCCTGCTGACCGATGAGCCACCAGCCCGGACCTGCCCCAAGATCCAGGGCGGGGAGTGCCGACCCGTCATCGCCTTTCGGTCGCTGAAGGCCTAGCGCGCTGTAGACACGCCTTCAACCCCGGGGAGGAGATCATGGACTTCGCAGTGCCTGAACAATGGCAGCGCTGGCATCTCGAAGCCCGGAGAATGCGCGGGCTGGCGCTGGCCCCATTCCTCAGAAAGGAGAAGAGATATGCCGATGACTAAAGCGCAACTGACTGCAATGGCTGAGCGGCTCTTCGATGGGTGGAACCGCCAGGACGTCGAAGCCGTCGTTGCCCGCTACGCCGAGGACCTCGTGTATCGCGACCCCAACACGCGGGGAGAGGTGAAGGGCCGCGACGCCATGCGCCGGTACCTGCGGAAGTTGTTCGGTGCATGGCAGATGCACTGGGCCCTGCGAGAGCTATTCCCGTTGGCCGACGCCGACGGGGCCGCCGCCTTGTGGCACGCGTCCTTTCGCAAGCCCGGCGGAGAGCGGACTGTCGAGGCTGACGGGATGGACCTCGTGCTTATGGATGGCGAGCTGGTCAAGCGGAACGACGTCTACTTCGATCGGGCGGTGCTGGCTCCGCTCCTCGGCTAGTCGCGGGCTGGAGGGACAGTCCATATTGGAGCGCGTAGAGGAGCGCGGCGAGCGCGAGGTCATGAACGGAAGGGAGAAGATCATGCGTCCGGCGGAGCTAGAGGAATTGTTGCAGAAGCTGGAGTCTCAGCGGCAGGAGCTAGTGCACCAAGTCCAGGAGATGACCGAGGAGGAAGCCAGCCGCCGCCCGTCAGGGGGCGACTGGTCGGCGAAGGAGCAACTGGTGCACCTGGCGGCCTTCGAGAGGCTCTGGCTGGAATGGGCCCTGAAGGTGCGAGACGAGCCCGGGTGCGAGGTGGGGCCTCCCTCACCCAACCCTTCGGCCTATCCGGAGGCGGAGGCCCGCTCCGTAGCCGATCTTCTGCAGGAGCTGGCCTCGGCGCGTACCGATACCATCGCTGCTATCGAAGGGCTCAGCGACGACGAGCTGAAGAGGCGAGGCAAGCACCTGCTTTTCGGGGAGATGAGCGTCCTCCAGATGCTACGCTCCCTTTACCGGCACGACCGAATGCACATGGATCAGATGGCAGGACGCGAAACGTCGGTCAGAGCTGGCGGGCCAGGTGGCCCGAAGATTTAGGCTGCGCGTAACATCATGATTCCAGCGATCCGCCGGCCAGTCTCGCTGGCGGCACAGAAGGAGGTTCAACCGTATGAGCGCTAAGACCTCGCTAGAAAAGGACAAGCCCTATCGGGCGCTCCAGCAGCTATTCGCCCGACACCCAATAGGTGCCCCCGACACGGACACCTTCATCGAGATACTCAAGTTCTGCTACGAGCCGGAGGAGGCCCACCTGGCCGCCCACATGACCTGGGACCTGGAGCCCGAGGAGGTCATCGCCAAGCGGGCGGGCATGAGCCTGAATGAGGCCGCGCGGCTCCTGACTACGATGGCCTCCAAGTTCTTCATCCGCGGCGTCAAGCGGCCCGACGGCGTGCGCGTCTTTCGCCTGCCTTTCATCCTGCCGGGCCTGTTCGAGATGCCCTTCGCCGTGCGCCAGCCCTCACCGGACCTGGATAGGCTGGGTGACCTGTGGGAGAAGTATTTCGCCGAGGCTTGGGGGCGTGAGCTCCACAGCGGCTCCATCCAGCTCGGGCGGGCAGTGCCGGCCATCGAGGCCCCCAAGGACCAGGTCCTACCCTACGAGGACGCGGTTCAGATTGTCCAGAAATCCTCCTCCCCGATCATCTACCCCTGCATGTGCCGCCAAGCAGCTCGCAACTGTGACGACCCCCTGGACGTTTGCATGATCTTCGGTCTAGAGCTCTTCGGCGGCAACGTGCCCGGCCAGCCAGTGTTCGACCCGGCCCAGATGGTGGACGGCCCCCCCAGGGCGCGTCGTGTGTCAGTCGATGAGGCGGTGGCGACACTCAAACTGGCAGCAAACGCCGGCCTGGTCCACACCACCATGAACTCCAAGGACGACTACTGGCTCATGTGCAACTGCTGCAGCCATGCCTGTCACAATCTGCGAGGGATAACGCAGCTTGACATCCCCCACGCCGTGGCGCCCTCCAGCTACTGGGCGGCAGTCGATGAGGACCTCTGCAATGGCTGTGAGGCCTGCGTGGACCGCTGTCAGGTGGACGCCATCGAGATGAACGACAACATGGTCGCCGAGATAGATTACGAGCTCTGTCTGGGGTGCGGCGTATGCACCCTCGCGTGTCCGCCCGAGGCGCTGCGGCTGGAGAAGCGAGACGACCGCATTTTCACCCCTGCCGCCGATGCGCACGAGCTATTCGTGATGCTGGGTGCCTCCAAGGGTAGGCCCTACCCGGTTCACTACCATCCGCAGGTCTAGGAGTCTGGAGGTCGATTGTATGAGCTACGAGACCATCCTTCTCGACACCGCCCAGAACGTGGCCACCATAACCCTGAACCGCCCGGATGCTCTGAACGGCCTCACCATCCGGATGACAGAGGAGTTGGTGGACGCGCTCATCCGCTGCCGAGCCGACACCAAAGTGCGAGCGGTCATCGTCAAGGGGGCGGGACGAGGGTTCTGCGCCGGCGGCGACGTCAAGGCGTTCGGCGAATCTCTGCGGTCCGACCCGCTCACACACATTCGCACCCTGGCGATGCACCTGCACGCCAGCGTCGCTGAGATCCGTCGGATGGAGAAGCCCGTCATCGCCCAGGTTCACGGCGCGGCCGCGGGCGCCGGCATGAGCCTGGCCCTGGCCTGCGACCTGACCATCGCCTCCGAGACCGCCCAGTTCAGCATCGCCTACGTCAAAGTGGGCCTCTCCCCTGACGGCAGCGCCACCTACTTTCTGCCCCGCCTGGTGGGGCCCAAGAAGGCGCTGGAGATCTTCTACACTGGAGACCCCATCGATGCCGGCGAGGTTCTGAGGCTGGGGCTGGTCAACCGAGTGGTACCCGACGCCGAGCTGGAGAAGGAAACGCAGGCGCTCGCCCGGCGGCTCGCTCAGGGCCCCACTCTCGCTTTGGCCCGAGCCAAGGAGCTAGTCCACAGGAGCCTGAGCGAGAGCCTGGAGACCCAGCTAGAAAACGAGCGAGAACTCCTGGGGCTCAGCACCCTCAGCGAGGACTTTCACGAGGGGGTGCAGGCCTTCATCGACAAGCGGCAGCCCAAGTTCAGAGGCCGCTGAGCCGAAAGTCAGAGGAAGGAGAACGACATGCCGGTGGACGAGAATACGTGGAGATTCTTCCAGCAGCACCTGGGCTACAGCGACGAGGAGATGGCCTTGTTTCGGGCCAATCCCCGCAACGAGGAGGTGCTGGCCAAGGGCCCGGAACTGATGCAGAAGACGATCGTGGCCGAGGTGGTGGAGTCGCACGGCTGCAACAGCCAGCACAAGGTGGGAGACCGCTTCGTCTTCGACGGAGCAGGCAATCTCATCACCAGCAAGTGCCCGCGGCGCATCTGCATCTACGCACTCCACCCGTTGGCCGGTCTGATCTTCACCGCCAACGAGCTCCTGTACGCCGGGGTGGACCCCGATTCCCTGCGCTTCAACCGGACCGGCTGCTTCGACGTGGGCGTCAGGTGCGGCGGCTGGGGACACATCGTCATGGAGGTGCGGGTGGAGGAGCGCAGCACTGCCCAGGGGGCCACCGGATAGCGCGGGGCTTGTCGCTGCGGAAGGGGGAAGGGCGTGCTAAAATCCCGATCGGTCGCAGAACCAGACAGCGACGCTTTCGCCCGTCGTGGAGCGCCCATGCGCCGCATCCTCAGTGAATTCGACGCCCGCCGCCTGCTGTCAGGCGCGCCGGTGGTGCTGGTGACCACCCGCTGGCACGGGGTGGCCAACGTCATGCCCGTGGCCTGGAGCATGCCCCTGTCCCACGAGCCGCCCCTGGTGGGCATCGCCGTCCACCCCTCCCGCCACACCTACGATATGATCCGTTTCAGCGAGGAGTTTGCCCTCAACCTCCCCGGCCCTCGTCTGATGAACCACGTCCAGTACCTGGGGATCGTCAGCGGCCGCGATGTGCAGAAGATCGAGGTGGCCAAGCTGCCCACCTTCAAGGCCCAACGGGTGGATGTCCCTCTCCTGGAGGGCTGCCTGGCCTACATCGAGTGCAGCCTGGAGGATGTTCTGCGCCTGGGCGACCACGCCCTGTTCGTGGGCAAGGTGCTGGCAGTGCAGGCCGATGACGAGGCCTTCGACGAGGCCTGGCTGCTGGCCGACGACGACTACAAGCCCCTCCACTACCTGGGCGGCGACCTGTATTCCTTCCTGGGCGAGCGGATGCAGGCCAAGCTGAGGACGAGCGAAGAAGGCACCGTCGAGCTGGAGGAGACGGCGGAGGAGAGGGAGCACCGAGAGGAAGAGGGGGCCCGACACCAGGAGCAGGCGAAGGAGGAGGGCAGCTAGGAGGAGCCTGTAGTTACCGGTTGACTTTAACGTTAGAGGCCCTATGATGCGGTCGGCTTGCTCATTCATCGCCAAATCAAGGCCCTTCGGGCTCGTAGGGGCGCAGCATGCTGCGCCCCTACGGAGGGGGGGCGTGGGGAGACACCCCCCAGCAAGACTAAACTTGTCCCCCCCTCCTTGAGGGAGGGGGACCATAGGGGGAGGGTGACGCAATGGACTTTCGCGACACGCCAGAGGAAGCGGCCTTCAGGCAAGAGGTTAGGGGGGTCATCGAGCGCGAGGCGCCCAAGCTGGAAACGGGCGCCGGGTTCGCCGGCGACTACATCGAGCAGTTCGTCGTCTCGCAGCAGTGGTTCAAGAAGCTGGGCGAGCTGCGCTGGGTCGCCCCCGCCTGGCCCAAGGAGTACGGCGGCGCCGGCATGACCGTCATGCAGCAGTTCATCTTCAATGAGGAGATAGCCCTGGCGCGGGCGCCCCGACCGATGCACCTGATCATCGGCGTGGGCATGGCCGGCCCCACCCTCATCGTTCACGGCACCGAGGAGCAGAAAAGGTACTACCTGCCCCGCATCCTCTCGGGCGAGGACATCTGGTGCCAGGGCTATTCAGAGCCGGAGGCCGGCTCCG
>Ga0315279_10003469_pt1 | contig 21924 bp, 28 predicted proteins | sample YL17G06_20_MG_FD_203694 | JGI IMG/M metagenome (GOLD analysis project Ga0315279, IMG submission 203694) | Sediment microbial communities from Yellowstone Lake, YNP, Wyoming, USA - YL17G06_20 | ecosystem: Environmental > Aquatic > Freshwater > Lake > Sediment | place: USA: Wyoming | collected... | reverse complement strand
CGAAGATGTATCAATACCAACAATCAGCGTTGGTCCAGATGGTGGTGCTCAAGCAGTTGATGATTGTAGTGATGAAGACGAAACAACATGGTGCTTCACATACAGCTTGCCTTCAGTTGATTTAACAACAGAAACAATAACAATCACTACAGCACAAGATTTAGCATTGAATACAATGGACGAAGATGCAACTCACACTTTTGACGTTGACACGGTACTTCCATCTGTAGTTTCAGCCACTTCTGATTTGCAGACATATCTTAACGGAGTACCTGATCCAATTATCACAGTAACATTCAGCGAAGATGTATCAATACCAACAATCAGCGTTGGTCCAGATGGTGGTGCTCAAGCAGTTGATGATTGTAGTGATGAAGACGAAACAACATGGTGCTTCACATACAGCTTGCCTTCAGTTGATTTAACAGAAGAGACAATAACAATCAACGGAGCAGCAGACTTATCAGCCAATGTCATGGACGAAGATGCAACTCATACTTTTGATGTTGATACAGTACTTCCAACTGTAGCTGCAGTAAATGTTAATGATGCTTCATTGTCAGATGCTGATGCTGGAGCCGGTAATTTCATAGTTACCGTTGATTTCTCCGAAACAATGGGAGCAACAGCTCCAACAATAACATTCAGTCCTGATGTTGTTGACAGCGGAACTTTAACAAACTGCGGTGGTGTATGGACTGATGGAAACACTTATACTTACACTTGTGATGTTGTTGATGTTGGTGAGACACAAACAGATGTTGACATACAAGTTTCCGATGCACAAGATGTTGCAGGAAATACAATGGATGCTGATCTTCTATCTGGTGCCGACAAGTTTGCTGTTGATACAGAGAATCCAACTGTGACATCCATTACTCCTAATTTATTAACAATTGCTGAAGCTGATGCTGGAGCAGGAACTTTCACAGTAGCAGTTGTTTATTCTGAAGCAATGGATGGTGGTTCACCTCCTACAATAACATTCAGTCCTGATGTTGAAGACAGTGGAACATTAGCATTAAGCAGCGGCTCGTGGACTGATGTTGGCACTTATACTGTTGTGTATGATGTAGCTGATGTAGACGAAACTCAAACTGTTGACATCAATGTCGTAGATGCAACAGACGTCGTAGGAAATACTCAACAAACAGGTTCATCAACTACTGCTTTCAGCGTTGACACTGTCAGGCCTACAGTGGATACAGTTAGTTCTGATGGTGCAACATATTATGAAGGCACGTCAAGTCCAGTTACTATCACAGTAACTTTCTTAGAAGATGTTTCACAACCAACCATTCTTGTTGGCGCAGATGAACAGACAGTAACTGACTGCGGAGATGCAGACGCAACAACATGGTGCTTTGACTACACAGTTCCTGCACCAACAGATGCAACTGAAACAATAACAATTTCTGCAGCAGCTGATCTTGCAGGCAATGTCATGGACGAAGATGCAACTCATAATTTTGACGTCGATACTGTCAAACCTGAAATTAGTGGTCTAAATGTTAATGACAATTTATTGACAGATGGTGATCAAGGAGCAGGTAATTTCATACTTACACTTGATTTCTCAGAAACAATGGATACTGGCACAGCTCCAACAATAACATTCAGTCCTGATGTAGGGACAACATTAATAAATTGCATTGGTGACTGGACTAATGGAGACACATATGTGGATACTTGCGAGGTAGCAGATGCGAATGTAGCAGTGCCAAGCGTTGACATTCAAGTAAGTGGTGCAACAGACGTTGTTGGCAACACAATGGAAGATGATCTTGTTACAGGAGCTGGCGCATTCATTATTGATACAGAGAATCCAACTGTAACTTTCATTGTTCCTAGTTTATTAACAATCGCCGAATCTGGTGTAGGGACAGGGACTTTCTCAGTTGCAATTGTTTATTCTGAAGCAATGGATCCTTTTTCAACTCCTACAATAACATTTAGTCCGGATGTTGAGGCTTCAGGCACATTGACATTAAATGCTGGTTTAAGCGGCTGGACTGATGGTAATACTTATACTGCTGTGTATGATGTTGCTGATGTAAACGAAACTCAAACTGTTGACATTAATGTTGTAGGCGCAACAGACTTCGTTGGTAATACTCAACAAGCCGGTTTATCATCTGCTGCTTTCAGTGTTGATATGGTTCCACCTGAAATGACAATTATATACCCAACGCTGAATGCAATAACAGGCACAGCTTTCACTGCTGAAGTTACTACAGACGAAAATGCTAACTGCAGATATAATTTAGATTTGGATGCTGCTTATGGTGACATGACAGGTTTCACTAGTACTGACACGACAACACATACGCTTGATTTGACTGGTTTGAGTGGTGGAACACATCGTATATATGTAAGATGCCAAGACACGGCTGGAAATGATGTTGTTGATGCAGAAACAGTATCATGGACAGTCGACACAAGTCTGCCAACACTTTCACAACCGTTAGTAAATAGCGCTCTCAATCCAATTGTAAACAGCAATCCAACAATATCCAATGTGGTTGCGGTAAGCCCATTGTCCTTATTAATTGATGCTAACTTTTACATTGACTCAACTTCTGGAGAAGGAACTAGTTGTGCAGCTGGTGATGGAACATTTGATGAGAATTCTGAACAAATTGTTTGCACATTAACTAGTGATCAATGGGATGCACTTAGCGAGGGTCAACATTATATTTTCATAGATGCAAGCAATGCTAATGGAGTTTCAGCATTTGCGATTGCAGCATTCTATAAAGACACACTTCCACCACTCATAGAAATAATGGATCCTTGGGATGGCACGACCGTGGGTTCAACAAACCCATCAATTAGTTTTACAATTCTTGACAATGCAAGAATTAATTCCAACTCAATTGCCATAACACTTGATGATGGTGAAACTTCAACACCACTTGCATTTAATCCATTAAGGGATCCAGAAACAGGCAATGGCTGCATGGTAGGCTCAATTTCAGATGTCGGTATTAGCAGTGTCAATGGTGCACCATATCCAGTAGGTCATGTTCTGTTGTGTGATTACAGATTGAACAACAGTGAAACATTGATCGACGGCGATACATACACAATGACAATTAGTGTTTCAGATTATGCAGGCAATTCGGGCGTGCTTCTACTTGGACCGCCACCACTCACTACAAGCAGTCCAGCTGAAATCATATTCACAGTTGATACAACAAGAGTAATTAATGCTTCGCTTATAGCTTCGGATACAAATGGAGTAGCAGATGGTACTTATGCAAACGGATGGAGCTTCACATTTAACATCTCAACTGGAACAGGAGGAAATGCTGTAAGATTTAGAATGGATGACTGGCAAGATTCATATGGCCATCATTTTCCAGTATTCAACTACACAAAGATGGTTTACTATGCTAATGATACTGGAACGCAGAAAGTATATTGGGTGAACAATACTTACGACGAAACGCAGCCGCTTTATCCGTTGCAAGATGTAGATTCAGGAACGGATGGAACGCAAGGAAATATAACTGTATACGTCAGCATACCAATAGGAACAACAGCAGGATCTTACTCAACATCTTATGGAGTTGGGCTCTATAACCTTGGTGGCCCAGAATAAACGTGGTGAAAAACGGTGAAAAATTTTGAGAAAATATGTTTATCTTTTTTTTTATTCATTTTTCTCGTTCCTTTAGTTCTTGCTGATCCTTTGTCTGAAGATAGAGGCTCAATATATATTCATTATCCACTTACTGGAAATGTTGGTTTGCCAGGAAACGTGACTTATCCTGATGGAACTGCATGCACTTCTGCAGGCCAATGCGCTGGAGGGTATTGCAATTCTGGAATTTGCGCAAGCTCTGCTCCTAGTGGCCCGTCTGGCGGAACTGGTGGAACAGGGGGAACAGGTGGTGCTCCATTAGTTGTAACAGAGACAGAAAATATTGGCAATGCTACTGCAGGAAGTACTACGCATTTGAATGTGACCAATTCAAACAAGCTGAAAATTTATGGAATAGATATAACTTTTAACAATTCTGTTTCAGGTGCAAGCATTCAGATAACTGAAAGTTCTGCGCCCGGATCCAATTTTGCAATATCTTCTGATACTGGTGCAGTTTACAAATATCTCCAGATAACTAAGACAAACATAAACGACAGTGACATCTCTAGCGTAAAAATAAAATTCCAGATTGAAAAAAGTTGGCTGACTTCGAACGGAATTGATCCAAGCACAGTTAAACTAAAAAGACTTGTCGGAAGTACTTGGACTGATTTGCCGACTGTTAAGATCAGCGAAGACACGACTTATGTTTACTTCGAAGCAACTTCTCCTGGTCTTTCTCTTTTTGCGATTACCGGACAGAAAATTGTCACTGCTTCTTCAACAACTTCTTCAACAACTTCAGCCACAACTTCTTCAACAACATCTACCATCGCTCCCATTTCACTAGGCAGTCCTGCGATGTGGCTCGCTGTATTTCTTGTGCTAATTGTAGTAGTTGTCATTTTCATTGGACTGAAGCAAAAAACAATTATGAAGCAAATTATGCCTACTCAGTTTCTTCATCTAACTTTTTAATTATTATATCTTTGAAAAAATCTATCTGTTCTGTCGATATTTTTTTGTCCTGTTCCAAATGAAGCAGCGGAATGAATTTGGAAATTATTTCTTCCCTCTCCCACTTTTTGACTAGGTCGTTGAATGATATCTGATCGCTGTGCTGCTTTTTCATCGCAGTCTCGATTTCGCCCATCATCCTTTCAATCCTTTTAGTTATGTCCTCTTCAACTATCTGGCTTGCAATCCTTTCCCTCCAAGCATGCCTTCGCAAATCTCTTCTTACTCTGACTTGCATTGCTTTTTGCAGCGCACCCATTAGCTCTTCAAGAGTTATCTGCCTTTTTGGAATTCTTCTCATCGGAAGCCCGAGTTTGACTAAGCTAGGATCGATTCCCAAGTCGACCATCTGCGGTTGCTTAGCTATGTCTTCGATTGTCTCCTCCTCTTCGAAAATAGAAAGATAATCTGCTTTTAATCTTAGCAGCAGTGCGGCAATAAAAACTATTTTTCCAGGAATTCTGAAGTCAAGCTTTTCCAATTTGTTTAGATATTCTATGAATCTGTCTGTCAGCTTTATCAAATCAACATCCCAAGGATTGAGATTTTCCAGAGAGATTATTTGGTAAATTACTTCTTCCCAGCTTTCTTTTTCGATTATAATTTTCAAAATATTTTCTTCATCTGTCATTCTTTCGGCAACTCCAATCCAATTATTTTGCTCTCGCCCTTTTCCATTGTGCATCCGTACACTCTATCTCCCTGTTTTATTGTGTTGTCATTGTGCGAAATGACTATGAACTGGGCTTCTTTTGAAAGATTTTTTATCAGAGTGGCAACTTTGTTGCTGTTCTCTTTGTCCAGCGCAGCGTCAATCTCGTCTAATATATAGAAGGGGGCTGGACGGTATTCCTGGACTGCGAACAGAAATGCTAAAGCGGTTATGCTTTTCTCTCCACCTGACATAGAGTCAATGTTAAGCAGATTCTTTGCTGCGGGCGTTGCTTGAATCATAAGTCCGCTTTCCAAATTCTCTGGATCTTCTAGATTGATTGAGGCATGACCTCCTGTCATTTTGAAAAATATTTCATCAAACTTCTTGCTCAGTTCAACCATCGCTTGGTAAAACATTTCCTTTCTTTTCTGCTCAATCTGATTTATCATTTCCAAAACTGCTTTCTTCTCTTCCAAAATTTTTTCATACTTCTTCTTGTATTCGTCAAACTCGGTTTTGAAATTCTCGTATTGTTCGATCGCTTTAAAGTTTACTGCACCCAATGCAGCAAGCTCTTTCATTGCATTTGCAATTCCAGTTTCAAGAGTTTTTATTCCCTGATTCAGATATTCCACTTGTCCATACTGCTCGACTTCTATTTTCACATTTTCTAATTCTGCTTCGACTTTCGCCTTCTGTATTTTCAGTCTGTTCAAATCAGTCTGCACATGCAGCCTTCTTTCGTATGCGACTCTTCTTTGCGAGCGCATCTTTCCTAATTCCTCTTCTGTGTCGATTTTCATCTTGCTAAGATCAATGAATTCCTTTGTCTCTTCTGATTTTGAATATTCTTTCAGTTTTTCTTCAAAAGTTTGAATTTCTTCATGCAGACTTTTTATTTCTTCCTCTAGTTTTTTCTTCAAATTCTGATATTCGGAAATCTCATCTTTTTCAATTTCCTTTGCAAACTTCGGCTGGTGTGCGTAAAATCCACCAATCATTGCTCCACTTCGTTCAACCAAATCTCCATCTAGAGTTACCATCCTAGCTTTTCCGATTCCAATTGCCCGTGCTGAACTGAGAGTGTCGACAAGCAGTGTGCTGCCAAAAACAAAATCTATTGCGCTTGCAAACTTTTGATCGAACTTCAGAACTTTAGTTACAACATCAATTATCCCTTTTTGCTTTAGAAAATCTTTTGCATCAAATTCTCTTGCTTTTATTTTATTAAGCGGAAGAAATGTTGCGCGTCCGATCTTTTCCCTTTTCAAAAATTCAATCGCTTCATTTGCAATAACATCATTATCAATAACTATGTCATTCAAATGTCCAGCGGCAGTTACTTCAGCAGCAATCTGGTATTTTTCCGGAACTTTTATCAGATTTCTTATCGTCCCATGAACTCCTTTCATTTTCAAATCAAGAATTGCTTTCACAGCTCGCGGCATATCTCCCATTTCCTGCATTCTGCTTTCAAGCGTGCTCATTCTTCGAATCATATTTTCAAGTCTCTCGATTTCCTTTTTGTTCGATTCACTTTTATCTTTGTCAATAAGAATCTTCGTTCGCAGATAGGAAATTTCCTTTTCAACTTCGATTCTTTTTGCGATATTCATAAGTTTTGAAGCGAGCTGCTGGATTCCTTTTTCCCGTTCTTCAAGTTCTCTCTCTATTTTTTCAATTTCTTTTTGCAGCTCCTCATTTTCAACTTCCTTCTTTGTAATCTCATCATCCATCGCTTTTTGATTCTCGTTGAAGTTGCTAAGTTTTCTATATGCCAAAGATGCTTTCAAAATTTGCATTTGTTTCTGCAGTTGCTGGTATTTTATCGCTGCATTTCTCTCATCCTCAAGTTTTTTATAAAGATCATACCTTTCTGTTATGACAATTTCAGCTTCCTTCAGCTTTGCATCAACCGCTTCCAGATCTTTTGTCGCCTTTTCTTTTTTGTCGTTGTAGTCCGCAATCCCTGAAATCTCATCAACTATAGTTCTTCTCTCTTCCGGCATCATTTCAATTACTTCTGTGATGTCTCCTTGGAGAACGAGATTGTGGCCGTCAGAATAAATTCGAGCAGCAGCAAGAATGTCGACAATTTTTTCTCGCGTCATGGTTTTTCCGTTTATTTTGTAAATAGAAACTCCTCTGCGGTTGACTTTTCGCGTTATCGAAATTTCTGATTCTTCAAAAGGAAATATTTTTGTCGAGTTGTCCAAGTAAAGTGTGACGGAAGCATATTGCGCAGCATTTCCATTTCCGCTGAAAATCAGCTCATGCAGCTTGTCCGCACGCATGCTTTTAGCAGAAGTTCTTCCCAAAACAAAAGCAATTGCATCTAGGATATTAGATTTTCCAACTCCATTCGGACCGCAGATAATATTGAATCCTTGAAGCAGAGGAACGGAAATTCTTTTGTTGAAACTCTTGAATCCTTGGAGAACTATTCTAGTAATCATAGTTCCTGCTCTTGTTGCTGTTAACTGTTGCTGGTCAGACATTCTATCATCCGTAATAATCTATATTTAATTTTTCTTAGTAAATTGCTTTGCAATTAAGAATCGATTTTCACAAGGAAATATGCAAACGGTCTGCAGTGTAAAACAATGCTTGATTTTTGTCCATAGTTCTTCTTGCTTCTGTATAAGTTCTAAAGAATTGGTCATATTTTCGACTTTGATCTCCAATTGATAACCTATCATAAAGTATTGGATATCTGCAAAAAATTTCAGTCTTTCTTCGCCATTCTTCTAAAACCATACTTTTTTATCAATTTTCAAAACTTAAATCATTAACTTTTTCTGCTATTTTATTAATTTTTCGTAGATTCTGCCCAAAACATTAGAAAGAAGAATTGTAACAGGAAAGACATTCGCGACAATTATCTGCGCAAATGAAATGGAAGGGAGATATACAGTCGCAAGTGGGATGACATTCAAAAGAACAGCAGCTGTTATTCCATATATTACTCTTGATTTTTGATAAACCGGAGAAGATTTTGGTTCGACTAGCATCAGAAAAATGAAATAGTAGAGAGTGTTGTTCAGAACTATGCCAAGAATCGTGTCTGTGTTCAGAGTGGAAATTCCCGCAAGCATAATTGCAATAGCAAAATAGACTGCAAGCGCTGGCAAAGTCAAACTGAATCTCTTATATCTCCAAGAAATGAACAAGCCGAGAATAACTATAACAGGAATTCCTATCGTCATTCCAGGAACTATCAAAGAAGCAGCAGCCCACCAGCTCATGTCGGCTTTGAAAGCAAGAGACATTACGAACAGAGAAAGCAATGCAGGATTGAAAATATTTCTTCCTTGATATCTTATCAGATGTTTCAGCAATTCAGCAAGCAGCGCAGCAAGAACAACCAATTCAAGCGATGTTCCTTCTGCAAGAATTGATCCGACAAACAGTCCAGTAATTATTCCAGTTTTTGATAATTTGAATTGCCTTGTTTTCATATATTTTAATGTCATGTCAGTGATTGTCGCAACAACTATTGCAACAGCCAGCTGAAGAATCAGAGCTTGAGCTATAGTCGTCCATGGAGTTGTGGAAGAGATGCTCAAAATATCTGTGTAAATCCCAATCGCAGCAAGAATCGAAAGAACAACTATCATCCAAATGTAGATGTCGACGTGTTTTATTTTGTCAAAAAATGACGGCTTCTTTACTTCTGGTTGTGGCTCAGTAGTCTCTTCTTGTTTTTCTTCAGTTTTTTCTTCAACTTTTTCAGTTTCTTCAGGTTTTTCTTCTTCCGGCTTATTTTCTGCCGACATCTCTTCTTCCATCAGAAATCACTTTGTAAACAAACTACTTAATTCAATAGGTATTGAAAAAACTCCTAAATGCAATCCAGCATCAACATACGCCCACACAATCACCGCAGCTTCGAAAGCCTGAACATATTTTCCTTTTTCAAAAAAATACTTTGCATCATTGAAATAAGCAACTGTCATTCTGAACAATTCTTCAGCTTCCTTTTTTTCCAGTTTCAGCGAATCAATGACTGGCTGCATTTTTTTGATTTCTTTCTCAGCTTCATCCTTCATAACAAATAATTCACTCTTTATACTTTTATTTTGAGCGAAGCATTTTTTTAAATTGTTTTTTCATATTTTTATTGAAGCCGATTAGTGCGCCAAATGCAACAATTACAATTGCAATTAATGCAAAAATTATGGATGAATTTGAAAGCGCAAAAAATCCAGTAGGATGAGATTGTGAAGTTGAAGAAGTTGATGTCGTTGTAGATTTTGTTGAAATAGAAGTTGTTGTTTGAGAAGTAGTAGTTTCGCTAATACTAGTAAGAATACTTGGAGGCAATGGAACATTTCCGCCACTGCTTGCAGTATTAACATTAGAACTTGCAGCCGGTGAAGTTGTTGTAACAGATGTAGTAGTTGAAGTAGTAGATGTAGAACTCTGTGAAATTATTCCAACATTCACGAAATTGACCAAAGGCAAAATATTAGTTGAAGATGAAGAGAAAAATTCAATATTGTTACGATAGCATTCAATGGTTACCATCGTACCAATTCCATTGGAAGATTCTTGAGCAACAACAAAATTTAAGCTAAAAAGAAAAGATGCTGAAATTAATAAAAGAATTATTTTTTTCATAGGTTGCATTAATATAATAATTGCTTTTATGAAATAAGTTTCTGATAAAGTTTTAGTGGGCCCTGAGGGATTTGAACCCTCGACCATCTGGTTAAGAGCCAGCCGCTTTCTGTGATATTTAATATATCTCTACCATGCTTTGCCGTGATTCATCATCACTTAAGCTAAGGGCCCTTTAACAATATTATTGCATTAGAAAAAGTTAATTAAAAGCTTAATCCTTGCTGAATCTTGAAATAAAAATAGTTCCAATGACAGCAATAAATGTCATAATGACTGCTGCGTAAAGCCTGTACTGCCAGTTGTTCGGATCTCCAGGAAGCGCGTAAGTGATGTAAGCATCTATCGCTCTCTGCCAGAATAGAGCTCCAACCAAACCTAAAACAGAGACAAAAAGAGTCGCCATATTTTTTCGGAATTGCCTTCTAAAAACGGCTGCATGATTTGAAAAATCAATAGTTCTTCTGTGATATCGCCAGTCCTTTTTGTTCACTCTGTTGATGTGCTCTTTGAGCTTGTCAATAACCATAAAAATTCAGCAAACTATTATTTGTTTTTCCTCCTTAAAAAAGATTTTTTTCAACAAACAATTATGCAAAAAAAGCATTTCATATTAAAAAGAAAAAAAATGTCAATTTTTTCATCATTTTTGTAAAAAAAATTCATGTTTTTTATTAACATTATCTGTGAGTAGCATCATCTCTTTATAAATTTTTAAATTTCGTTTAATCACTAGAGAAAGATGAAAGTCTTATCCGGAAAATTGAGTACTGTATTTTCTTTTATATTTTTATTTACGATATTTTTTACTGTTTCTGTACTTGCAATAAATGCAACTATTTCAACAGATAAACCAGATTACTCTCCTACTGATACTGTCATAATTACTGGACAAGGATTTAATCCAAGTAGTTCATTTTCAATGCAAATTACTACGCCTGCTGGATGGACTTATGATATTATGGTAATTACAGATTCAAATGGAACTTTTGTTTATGAATTTACAGCCGGTCTTATCGAAGGAACTTATTATATTTATGCTAGTGATGGAAGCAATTCTGCTTCTACAACTTTCACAGATAATAGTGGTTCAATTTGGACAAGCACAAGTTCTTGCGGAGCACAAGGAAGTCCTCAAGATGTCAATGAGTATTCAGTTGGCGAACATGTTTTCATCAATGGAGCAAACTTTGATCCAAGTACAAACTTGGCATGGAACATTAAAGGTCAACCTGGTGGTGCATCATGCGATCCCAACCAAATCGTAGCAAGTGGAACAATTTTGACTGACTCATCTGGGGCATTTTGCATTGATGCATACATAGTTCAATCAGGAGACTGCGGTACTTACAATGTAAATGTTGATACAAAAGGCGACAATTATAGAGTAGTAAGTGCTACGACAACCACAACCACTACTACGTCAACAACCTCAACAACATCCACAACAAGCACAACTACATCTACGACTTCCACGACAAGCACTACAACCTCAACAACTACTTCCACAACCTCGACAACTACTTCCACAACTAGTACAACTTCTACTACGACAACTACTCCTCAAACAACAACCACAACTACGACTACATCAACAACTACAACCACACCTGCGACTACAACAACGACTTCCACGACAAGCACTACAACTTCAACAACAACAAGTACAACTACTACAACACCATCTGAAACAGTTATTGCAGCTCCAACTGCTTCAGGACCATGGCCATATTTCTTAATTCTGACATTTGGAGTAATTGCAGCTTGGAGTCTAGCTCCAACTTTTGTCAAGTTTTTATCTTTAAACTCTCGTTCTTTGAAACGGGACTTAAATGGAATCAGAAAACGAATCTGAGAAAGAAAACATTCCAATGAAATTCTCATTCAAAGTAAATACGCAGTTAGTTCGGTTTCTTGTAATTTTTGGATTTATCCTAGGAGTTCTTTATGTCTTGACAATTCAATTCGAGTCCTATGTTCCGATATTCAACATGGCAACAACATCTGCAACACTTGTTGAGTTGTTAAAACTCTTAGGACTTCAAGCATCACTCAATTCAAACGGAGTTAGCATTTCAAATTTTGTTTTGGATATAGTGAGACAATGCACCGGACTTTTTGAAGTGATAACCCTTATCGCTGCTGTTTTTGCATATCCAACTAGCCTAAAAAACAAAATGAAAGGAATTGCGATAGGACTTCCGCTGATTTATTTTTTCAACACAGTGCGTCTCATTTCGCTCGCTTATTTGGGAATTTACTCTTTCGCATTGCTTGAAATTGTTCACGACTATGTCTTGCAAATTACATTTTTTTCATTTGTTGTTTCCATTTGGTTTTATTGGATCAATAATGTGGTGAAAAAAGATGTTGCAAAAATATAGAAAAAATTTTGGAGACAAATTAGAATTCCTTTTGGAGTTTGTTGCTGTAGCATCCATCATTTTTTTAATTTCCTTATACAGCCAGAATTACTATGAATTATTTTTGCGAAAAATAGTTTCATCTTACTACAGCTACTTCAAAAATATTTTTGCTTTGCAGCCTCCGCAGAGAGTTTACTCTGACATTTTGCTGTTGCAGGAAGTTTCCTTTTTTGCTTTGATTTTGGTTGTTCCAAAAATCCCGTTGAAAAGAAAAATTAAATTCCTCGTAATAGGAACTCTCGTATTTTTCACATCTGATATTCTATTTACAATTCTTGAAGTTTCTTTTCAAAACAGCTATGTATGGACTCTTCTTGCAGCAGATTTTCTTAAATTAGCATTACCAATTTCTCTTTGGTTCATTTTTAGCTACAATTATTTCCTTCAAACAATTTCAGAAAAATCTTAAACTTCTTCCAAATCCATTTGCACACCGCCAGTAAGTCGTACAATAAGATTATAGATTATTGCGGCCAATGCTCCGATAATGAATCCCGCTAATGCAAAGACAAGTGGAATTACAATGATAACTACAACAATTCCAGCTCCTGTAATAAAACTAGGAAGTGTAAGAAGAGAACCGATAAAAGCACCCAAAACAGCAAACATTGCTGCATATATCACACCAAAAATTAGCCAAATAATTGTGAAATATTTTGCTAAAGAAAGAACTCCAATTCGTTTCAGTTTTATCTTTGTAACTTCACCCATAATTAGATTTTGATTTCACTATTTAAATTAATCAGTAAATCAATCAGTGGGCCTGGTGGGATTTGAACCCACGACCAACTGGTTTCTTCAGGACAGCTTCAGCTTTAAAAGCTTCAGCTGGTGAGAGACAGGCCCAAATTTTTCATTACTTTAATTCTTGATTTAAATTGTAATCTTGGATTTAAGTTTCTTTTCCATAATTCAACTTTTGACAGATTTTTAATGTTTCTAAATCCAATTTTATTCATCCATCTTATCAAATTTTCTACTCCCCGTACTTCAACGAAATAAGAAACTTTCCAATTCTTTCTTTCTTGTCTTTTATAGAGAGTCGATTTTATTTCAAATTTATGATTTAAAATTTCAGATATTTGCGTTGCAATTCTCTCAGAAGTAATTTTCAATTGTATTCTTGGATAATATTTTCCATTCTTTCTTTCAAAGTATAATGTTCCATCTGTATCGAAAACTCCCCGTATGAAGGAAGCTAAAATTTTTTCATTAGAATTTTTAATTACAAGTGGTATTTCTACATTATTTTTTTGGCCTGATGGAATGTTCAAGGATTGCAAAAAATTAAAAACATCTTTGGAAAAAAATTGAAACCCTAAAACATCACTCCATTTTCTAAGATTTGCCTTAATTCCAAAATATTTTTCGTAAATTCGCAAGATAGAATTAACATATTCCTTATCTTCTTTTGGGTGACCAAAAAAAGAAATTACAGGATGGCCTTGATAGAATCCCATACTTCCATCACCAATATGGGCTCCTATCAACTCTGCCAATTCTGTATTTATTTTCACCTATCTCTCACCATCAGCTGCTCTACCATCCTGAGCATCCTGGAGTTATAACAAACTCTTACAGGCCCATGATAGAGCATCTTAATATTTTTATTCATTCTCTTAAATAAAACTCTTTTCGGGACCTCCGTGCCAATGAATTTTTTAATTTCAAAATTTTTAGAAGAATTAGAAGTGTTTAATATTCTCTACCTTAATCTGTTTCTTTGAATATCATGCGTTCTCCAAGAATACACTTTCATCTTCGGACTTTTTCCATATCCGCAAGCAGAGCAATATTTCTTGTCAACTCTGAACGAATGTCGCCCACATCTTTTGTACTCAATTATCATTTACTATAATTGATCTGCACCTTATGTGGGTGATATACCTCTTCTTACCCATTGATGGAGTTCCTTTTGTCATTTTCTTTCAACTCTTATATTACATTTCTTTTTTATATAATTCTTTTTCTTGCTTTAATTTCGACCGTTGATTGTATACATCACCAATACAATGGTATGCAATCCAGAGTGAAGCAAGACCAAGTGTAATAAAAATTGTATAATCATAATGGCTTTAAGACATACTAAATACTCGATATATTCAAGAATTTAAATATAATTTTGCTTTCTAGACAGGCGAAGCGTAAACTATTGTGTCACCACGAATCAACAAAGTTCCGATTCTCAATTTTGTATCGCTCTTGTTTATTTCAGCATCCTCAAGCCAGACATTCAAATGAAGATCAAGCGCTTTGAGAATTCCCGTGACTTCCTCACCGTTTTTCAACTTAACCATTACTTTTTTTCCTTTCGCTCTATCCAAAGCATCTATTGGTCTATCCGTCATTTCTTCACTCCTTTACTAAATGTTAACAAACTTTTCTTCTTTACAATACGTTGCTAGCTATTTAAATGTTTTTCACACGATATTTTTTCTATGAAATATCATGAAAAGCAAAATCAATATATACCAGGCGATTATGCAGTAGCAGGTGGTATTGTTTTTGGAGGTGGATATCTAGCTCTATTTAGTAATAATGATTATGGAAAAATTTTTGGCGCATTGGCTGCTATTGGTGCTGTATTGTACCTTCATCTTGCTAGTCCTGAAGAAAAAGACGGAATATTTAAGTAATATTGAACAACAAATAGAGTAAGTGATTTAATGGGAATATGGCATGGTGAAAAAGGAAGAAAACCAACAGGTGGGCTGATTCATGAACATAGAAAGAAGAGAAAGTATGAATTAGGAAAGCTTCCTACTTTACCGAAATTGGGAAAAGAAAGCAGAGAAATTGTCAGAACCAAAGGCGGAGGAAGAAAAGTAAGAATGAGGAAAATAGAATTCGCAAATGTTCTTGATGCAAGCAAAACTTTTGTTAAGAAAGTTAAGATTCTTGATGTAATTAAAAATCCTGCCAATCCTCAGCTAGTGAGAAGCAAAACAATTACAAAAGGAACAATTATTAAGACTGAATTGGGAAATGCTCGCGTTACTTCTCGTCCTACTCAACATGGTGTTGTTAATGCCGTCGCAATTCAAGAAAATGAAAAAAGCAAATAGTTTATCTGAAATTAAACTGATTCTAAACTAGAACTAAGACAATACTTAACTTTCTAAATATTTTTCAAGGGAACGTTTATTAACAAAAATAAATCATAAATTTGAATCTTAATGGGTTCAAATCCCACCTCTCGCACATGGGTACGGGGATATATATAGAGCGTGAAAAAGTTCCGCTTTTAGAAGAGTGAATTCTCATAAAAAATCAAAGTTTGAAATTTTTAAGATTTATTTTTAAGTAAGTTAAATATAAATTAAATCATGAGAACCAAAGACTTCTCGTACAAAATAAAACTCATATCACGTAACACCGTCAATGGCCCTTCGATGGATTTAATCCTTTTCGCTTTCATGACCGTCCTAATCACAGTTATTGTTGGCAGTTATTTCGTACTTAATCTTCTTCGCATAAGCAACCTAGATTTTCGTTTGTTAAGCATAGCTGCATTCTCAATAATTCTTGGCAAGGTACTAGATAATTTTTCGACTTTTAAGGCTGGGAAACAAATGGATGCGGATTTTTACGAATATGGACTGGTCAGATACTATCATGAGGAAAACCTTTTTATGAGTCTTAGACCAACAGGCAGAGAGATAATGAAGCATGTAGCGGTTGAATTTTTCATTTACTTAATTTTGATGTTCATTTATCCGCCAATTTTGATTGCGGTCGGGGTAGCATCGTTATTGGCCTGGTACAATAATAATTGCGCAATAAAAGAAGTGGTTTTTGCAAAATTGTTAGGTAAAAAAATAAAAAGAATGATTGAAGAAGGAAAGAACAGCGCAGAAATTAACAAATATCTAGATAAAATGCTCAAAAAGTTAATTTATAAAAAATACAAACGACCAAAAAAATTCTTTAAGGTATAGAATTTCATTTAAGGTTTGCTATGTGTCATTTAAAGTATCATAAATATCTCCTGATTTACTTCAAGTTCGATGGGCTCCGGGCCCAATACGAATTTTCTTTTTGATAGAAATTTTAGTTGAAATTTATACTTTAATTGTTATAAAATTATCAGTGATAAAATGTCAGGTATGGGTCCTGTTCAAGATTGGCAAGATGAAGAAGCACTTGGAAGATTATATGAAAAAATTGAAGGATTAGGATTTAGACCAGAACAAATATCATATGCAAATGTCGGTGAACTTAAATCACGCTTAACTTCGGAAGATTTACAACACGTTGGGCCCTATTCGTTTGTTGAAAGAATGAAATCTTATTCAGCTCGTGTAATGCAATATGTGGGAGCTTTGAGATCACTTAAAATGGAAATAATTAATGAAAAAATTGAAAAAGGTGAGCAACTAACAAATGAACAAAAACTGTTTGCTCTAGCAACATACTCCATTAACAATGAAACTGAATTTGATGCTTTGCTAAAAGAAACCAGCAAAAGACAGCAAGGTGTTGATGTTTTGTTAAAAAAACTACATAAAAGACAACGACATGTGGAACATCCTACTTTGCACAGAATATCTGAAATATTAGACTACTTTACATTTTACTGAGATGATTAAAATTTTTTACAGCTGTAAATAAAAAAGGCTTAAATCCTTTTTTCTTGAAACACTAATTATGTCTGCAGTAAGCGAAACATTGCAAAGAAATTCTAAAGCTGTGAGAGAATATCTGAGTGACCTTAAAGAAAACACAAGACCAACTTTGGGACCATTTACTGATGTTGCAGATGAGTTGCATGCTCTTACTTGGGATTACACTGAGCGGGAATGGAAAGGTTTGAGGAGTTCATTTGTCCTCCAAACAGCTGCAGCATTCGGCGGCAATATGGACTCAGCTTTGGACTTGGCAACCGTGATGCAACTTGAACAGGACTGGATTTTAATTGAAGATGACTTGGAAGATAAATCGCCTTTGCGAAGAGATAAAACCGCTTTGTGGAAAATGGATAGTGCGGGAGAAGATATAGCGATTAATGTAGCAGCAAGGCTAAGAACTATTAACGAAAAACTTTTTGGAAATGCTCTTCAAAAAGTACATGAAAATCAAAGAAGACCACTCGAACTTTTCAGAAATGAAATGCTTGATCAGACAACTCAGGGCCAACATTTCGAAATGCATATGCGAAAATTACCATTGTCAAAAATATCCTTGGACGCAGTTTTGATGATTTATGACAGGAAAACTGGGACATATACTTATGAATTACCTTGTGGTTATGGACTTCATGTAAGTTACCTTCCTGAACATGAAATTTTGAAAAGAAGATTAGCTTTCAGAGACTATGGCGCCCCATTCCAGATTGAAGATGACTATCTAAATTTAAGAGCAGAGGCTAAATCTGGTTACGGAAAAGAATTTGCTGATGATATTCTAGAAGGAAAATGGACGATTTTTGCCGCTCTAGCCAAGAGTTTGCTAAAAGGGAAAGATTTAGAACGACATCATCAGATTTATGGAAATAGAAATGCGACCACTGATGATCGAAGGGAAGATGTGGAGATGTTTGAAAAATATGGTGTTTTTGATCAAGCTATGGCTATTCAAAGAGCTTTATGGTATCAAGCAAGAAATAAGGCCTATGGTTTAGTACCTCGCACAAAAGAGGGAGAACTTCTGATTGAAATTCTAGATGCTGGTTGCAATCGAACAAAATAATTTCCCTAAATCAATCCCCCATCAATACCTCAACGATATAACATCAACCCATCATCAATCTTTATTAGTAAATTCTTCCTCTATAATCTGCATCAAGAATTTCAATTATTTTTTGTAAGTATTAAATAATACAAAATAATTAACAGTTGTGAGTAAACCAATTAGATTTTCTTTTCACGCAGAGCAGAGAAGAAAAGAAAGAGGACTGAACAAACCACAAATAATTGCGGTTATAGAACAACCAGAATATTTCAAGAAAATGCCAGATGGAAGAAAGATTGCTGTAAAAACAGTACAAAATAGGACCATAACAGTTGTATATTTTGAGGAAGAAAAGTTTATAAGAGTAATAACGGTATACTAATTATGAAGTTCGAATATGACAAAGAAGTGGATGCAGCTTACATTTACTTAAAGTATCCTATCAAGAAGGGTGAAGCTAAAAAAACGATTGCTTTAAACGATAGTATCATTGTTGACTTTGATAAGAAAAATAAACTTATTGGTATGGAAGTTTTGAATGCGAGCAAAGTTATGAGCAAGAAAGTGCTTGTTCAAGCTAAGGCTGTCTAGAATTTTCTGTAATCTAATCATTTTCTTAAAATTTTCAATAATTCTTTTTCACTTGCAGATTTTGTTTCCATCAAAGCTAATTCAATAGATTTCCTTTCTTTCTTAGTTGGCAGAACTTTAGGAATTACCATCATAACAATTATTCTTTCATCCGATGTATATATTTAACTTTTTCTATCCTAAAAATCAATCCCCCATAGATACCTCATAGATATGTTATCAACCCATCATCGATCAACATCCTTATTACCGTAGAAAATAAAAAATTACAAACAGAAACAGTATCCGACCAATTCAACAAGGCCTATCTAACGCCGTCATTTTAGAGAAAGAAAAATCCTAAGGATAAATTTAGGGTAAAATTTAAGGTAAAGTTTAATGTTTGAAAAATCGGCTTTGTTGAATAAGTAGGAAAAAGAGTTGCCTTTTTCAACAAATATTAATAAGTGCAAGAGAGAATAAAATTATGGATAAAAAAAGCATTTTGGTAAGGGCGAGAGAACGATTACTTCCGACGCTCATATTACTTGAGTTAGTTCTAAGCATAGTATTCATTTCAGTGGGATACATCACAGGAAACATCTATTTTAGGGGAGTTGGAGTCGGGTTGGTAATTGCTTGGGTGACAAGTGCATTAGCCTATTTTATAGTGCGACAGAACCAGAAATCAAGCTGACTTATTCAACAATAGTCACTTCTTCAACAAAGCTTGAAAAATCGAAAAGTATTTATATAAGTAATGAATATATATTCAATATAAATTATGAATAGCAATTCAAAAACAATGGAGGTGAAATAATATGCCAGGAAGAGATGGTACAGGACCTTTAGGGCGAGGACCACTGACAGGAAGAGGACTTGGACCTTGCGGTAGAGGTTTAGCTTTCAGAAGAGGCTTTGGTAGAGGTTTCGGCTGGAGAAGATTTTTTGACGAACCAGTATTTGAGCCGATAACATTAACAAAAGAAGAACAGAAGAAGATTCTGGAAGAAGAACTGAAAGAAATTGAAACAGAAAAAGAAGCAATCGAAAAAAGACTAAAAGAAATGAAGTAACTTTTGATTTTTCTTTTTTATTTTCAAAAGCTTTAAATAAATACGAATATGTATTCATATTGAAGGATGTTATAGAATATGAATAAATTAAAAAGAGGAAGAAGAAATAAATTCTTTTTTATCATAGGAATAGTCATAATGGTTTCTATTTTAGCTGTATCACTATATTTCTACAATATCCACAAAACTGAAGCTAATAAAATTCAAGGATTGATGATTCTTATCGAGTCTACAGATAAACCAACAGGATTATTAGAAATGGTTAGTCAAATGAAAGAAAGAAACATTTCTGGGCTTTTGATGGTTACGCCCGAATTTGCTAATGCCAATTGTGAAGATATAAAAAAAGCTCTAAGCTACGGAAATATAGAAATTGTAGCATCTAATGTTGGGGCTCCTTTTTGGGGCATACCTTATGATGAACAGAAAACGAGAATCATTCAGATGCTTGACGGAATTGAAAACTGCACCGGAGTTAGACCTAGAATAATTTCATCACGTTATATGGCCTCTGATATGAATACTGTAAAAGTTGCTGAAGAACTTGGAATACCTTATGTAACTGCGAGGGGAACAACAGGGACAAAGGCAACGGTTTATCAACCAGAAGGCTATCATGTAAAAATACTATCTGTTTCACTGATTGAATTAGTGCCTTTTGAATATGGAAGCCTTTGTGATTATTCTTTTTATGAAAGAGCAGGAACACCTCAAGATATGAAAGCAGAATTAAGTAGGGCATTAGAACCCTTGACTAATAAAGAAAAAGCAAGATTTGGAGAATATCAAAGGATAACTCCTACCTCTCACACATATATTGGCGGATACTTAAAGCAGTGGAATGATATGTGGCTTAATTTTTGGGATAATTCTAAAGTTCAATGGGTAACTCTAGATGAATTTATGGCAAAGCCAGATTGGACAATCCCATTGTGGCAAATTCCTATAAATCAAAATAATCCTTATACTGCTGAAAAAATCAGGCCATTAGTTCCTTATGAGCAGGAGGAAAAGGTAAATAACATTTGTGCTGTTTAACTTTGCTCAGATTTATTTTATTCACACTTGCTAATTTAACCAAACCACAATTTGTGGTGAATAGATATGCCAAGACCAAGAAGATGCAGAAGAGTTTGGCTTGAACCAAACGTGACTTACTTCAAGCCGGCTGGAGTAAGAACGATTGATTTAGAAGAATCTATACTTACTGTGGATGAATTTGAAGCTGTCAGGCTGAAGGATTTGGAAGGATTAGATGAAACAGCAGCAGCTAAAAAAATGAACATATCACAACCCACTTTCAATAGGCTTGTTTCTTCAGCGAGAAAAAAGATTGCAGATGCCATAATCAATGGGAAGGCAATAAAAATTTTTGGTGGAACCTACAAATTATTAAAAAAATAATTTTTTAGAACTGAAAAAAATTCCTAAAATTATGTTCTCTTCATATCATTGTAAAGTTGATTAAATAATTTAACATCTTGAATGTCAGCTTCGATCATTATAACAGCCACTGCTAATCTATCAAGTTGTTCATCAGTTAGTCCTGTTTGGTAAAGGCTACGGATTCTCTGTGAATACTCTGTAGGATTTTGCATTTGTTCAGGAATGGATGGTATTGTTTTAGCAATTTTGTAAACATCCACATCAATATATCCGCTTTTTTCTAGCAAATCCAATATCTGTTGTTTTCGTCTAGTCATACTAGTCCATACATAAAAAATAATATTTAAATGTTTAATTGTAGAATATAAACAAGTCAGCATGAATTTATACTATATTTATATATTCGAATATACCAATATGTTATAAATGTCATCAAAAATCTTCAAGGCACTTTCAGATGAAACAAGATTAAAAATAGTAGAACTTTTAGCAAAAAAGGAAATTTGTGCTTGTGAGTTTGTCTCTTTTGTAAAAAAAGCTCAGCCAACCGTTTCTCAACATTTGCAAATTCTTGAAAATGCGGACATAATAAAGTCGAGGAAAGATGGGAAGATGATTATTTACAGTCTTGTAAACCCGAAGATTATAGATTTAGTAAAAACTGCAAAGGCGATAGAAAGATGATGGAAAAAAACATACCACCAGAATGGGCTTTCGAATTTCATGGGCATCGCTGCCCGTTTATGCCAATCGGTTATTTTATAATTGAGAACATAAATTTAATCATAAAAAAATGATGTTCTATGAAGAAAATTAAAATACATAAAAAGTGTTTTCACTGTGCAGATTGTGGCAGAAATTGTGAAATAGCTTATGTTGGAATCAAACCAAAATTTTGTCCTATATGTGCTTCAA
>Ga0315279_10003467_pt1 | contig 21925 bp, 21 predicted proteins | sample YL17G06_20_MG_FD_203694 | JGI IMG/M metagenome (GOLD analysis project Ga0315279, IMG submission 203694) | Sediment microbial communities from Yellowstone Lake, YNP, Wyoming, USA - YL17G06_20 | ecosystem: Environmental > Aquatic > Freshwater > Lake > Sediment | place: USA: Wyoming | collected... | reverse complement strand
AATCGCGAAAAAATACGCGTCAGATTCTCGTTTCCCGAGCAGCGCGAAGTTGCCGGCGACATTGTGGGTGAATGATGAATAAGCTGCTGACAATTGCGAAAAACACCTTCGTTGAGACCCTTCGCCAACCCGTTTACGCCGTCATCATTGTCGCCGCCCTGCTGCTGCTGCTGGTCAGTCCTTCGTTGTCGATGTACACCATGGACGACGACAACAAACTCCTTCGCGAGTTGGGGCTTTCTACGCTGTTCGTGACAAGCTTGTTCATCGCAATCTTTTCGGCCTCCGGTGCCGTGGCCGTGGAGATGGAGAACAAGACGATCATGATGGTGCTGACCAAGCCCGTGCAACGTCCGATATTCGTCGTGGCCAAATTCCTTGGCGTGGTCGCCGCGGTGGCCCTGGCCCAGTATCTGTGCACCGTCGGCCTGCTGATGGCGATTCGCCACGGCGTCCTGGCGACGGCCTCGGATACGCACGATTGGACCGTCGTCAGCGCCGCCGCGGCGGTTGTTGTCGCGACCATTCTGTTCAGCGCCTTCTTCAACTATGCCTACGATTGGAAATTCACTTCCACCGCCGTTGTCGTGGCGGCCATTCTGGCGACATTTGCCATGGTGTTTCTGGCGTTCATCGACCGGGATTGGAAGTTCAATCCCGCCAAGAACGGCATCAACACCCTCGATATCTATGGCTCGATCCTGCTGTTCTTAGCGGCGGTTATCATCGCGGCTCTGGCGGTGGCCATCTCGGTGCGTTTCAACGTCGTCGTGACCCTTTCGGCCTGCATCGGGGTATTCCTGTTCGGCTTAGTCAGTGATTACGTATTCGGCCGGTTCGCCGATGTCCACCTGTGGGCCAGGATAGGCCGCTTCCTGGTGCCCAACTTGCAGATTTTCTGGATTAGCGACGCGATTTATGAGGGTACGGCGGTGCCGTTCAAGTACCTTCTGATTAGTGCCTCCTACGCATTGTGCTATGCGGCCGGCATTCTTGCCCTGGCGGTCGCTTTGTTCCAACGCCGGCAGGTCGGTTAGCCAATCTCTGTCCTGCTGATAGGTTGCCGGCCGGTCATCACACACCTTACGATTGAGTTGTCTGCAGCTTGTCATGTCGAGCGAAGCGTAGCGCAGTCGAGACATCTGGCCACGAATCTGACGTGTCGCCCATGCGCAGCCAGATTTCTCCGCTGCGGCCCGCTGCGCGGGCCTCCGGTCGAAATGACAACAAAAAGCACACCATTCATTCGGGCCCGGTATTAGAGGCCTTCGAGACTCAGAGGGCCTATTTCTCGGCCGCTGGAGGGCATTTCACCGACGACCTGTTACATTCTCAAACGCCCACTTCCTTGATCACGGCGATTTCGTCGCACTCGCTCTGCTTCGGACAACGGGCGCAGTCGCTCCAGACTTTCATCGGCAGGCCCTCCTTTTTCGTGATTGTGAACCCCGTCCGCGCGAAGAATGTCGGCTCCAGAGTCAGGGCAAAGACCCGCGGAACACCGAGTCGCCGGGCCTCCTTCAGGGCCGCCTCGACCAGCGCGGTTCCGATCCCTTTGCCCCTCTGATCCGATGCGACAGCCAGTGACTTCATCTCGGCAAGATCGGACCAAACGACCTCCAGGGCACAGCACCCAACCACCGCCTCATCCCCGTCTCGCTCGGCCACGAGGAAGGTCTGCAGGTTCTCATAAATCTCGGCCAGAGACCGAAAGAGCATCTTGTCGTGCTCGGCATAGCAGTTGATCAAGGCACAGATGGCTTTGGCGTCGGAGATTTTGGCATTGCGAATCTTCATGGGCTAAAGTATAGCGGCAGCCCGGCCGTTTTCAACCAGCTTGTGCCGTCCCCCCTCCCCGGTGTGTGATTAAGTCTCGTGGTACCCATGCCCTCCTTCTGTCATCCTGAGCGGCAGTGAAGGATCTGGCGGTGGACGTAAACGTGGACTCGATGCGGGAGGGAGCTTCTCCTTCGCTGCCCAGATGCTTCGCTTCGCTCAGCATGACAAATGGAGATTGGTCCCCCACAAAACGTAGTCGCACACCGTTCCCGGCAAAAAACGAAAAAACAGTGGCAAAACCGCCGACGGCCACTACAATGGTCCCGATTCAGGTTGGGTGGCCGCAGGGCTCATGAAATTTATATTGATAGATAGAATTGTCGCGCTGGAAGAAGGCAGGACGCTCACTGCGATCAAGAATGTGTCGCTGGCAGAAGAGTATCTGGGCGACCATTTCCCGGTGTTCCCGGTGTTGCCGGGTGTGCTGTTGTTGGAAGGCATGATCGAGTCGGCGGGCTGGCTGGTGCGCAAGACCGAAGATTTTGCCCACAGCATGATTTTACTGGAACAGGCCCGGAACATAAAATATAAGAGCTTTCTGCCGCCGGGGTCGCAGATCGAGTACACGGTGGAAGCCAAGGTAATCGAAGAGAACGTCAGCAGCTTTACCGGCTGCGGCGTGGCCGAAGGACAGACGATTGTCGAGGGGCGATTCTCGCTGCGGCACTTCAATCTGGCCGAGCGGAACCCCGCGTGGGCGGCGGTGGACGCGCAGGTAATCGAAGGAATGAAGAACCGATACAAGCTGCTCTCGCCGCAGAGGTGAGCCGGTGTTCGGAAGAAGGACTTTCAAAAGACGACAGTGACCGGAGGTAGCAGGAACCATGGCTATGAGTCGGGATGAGATTTTTCAGAAGGTACAAGGGGTGTTGGTGGACGCGCTCGGGGTCGACGATGATGAGGTGACCGCCGACGCCACGCTGATGGGGGATCTGGGTGCCGAGAGCATCGATTTCCTCGATATCGTGTTTCGGCTGGAGAAAGCCTTCGGGATGAAGGTGCCGCGCGAGGAGCTTTTCCCCGTCGAGAGTCTGCTGAATGACCCGCAACTGGTCAGCAACGGCAGGCTGACCGACCAGGGCTTGGCCGAGCTTCGCCAACGGGTGCCGCATACGGATCTGACGGAGTTTCAGAAAAATCCCGATATCAACAAGCTGGCGGATTTGTTTACCGTCAATGCCATTGTGAATTACGTGGACAGCCGTATGAATGCGGCCTGAATCTGCAGGTCTTCGAATTGACAAGAACGGCAGGATTGCTCAAGCCAACCTGCCGTTCGTTTTCGTGCCGGGTTCTCATGCGTTGGATCTGGATCGACAAGTTTATTGAGTTTCACAGCGGCCGGCGGGCGGTGGCCGTCAAAAACGTCACGCTCGCCGAGGAGCATTTGCACGATCACTTCCCCGGTTTTCCCGTGATGCCGGAGTGCCTGATGATCGAGGCCATGGCCCAGACCGCCGGCATCCTCGTGGGAGAAGCGAAGAACTTCCAGGAGAAAGTCATTCTCGCCAAGATCGGCAAGGCCGTCTTTTTCGATTACGTTACACCGGGCGACAGCATCCGCCTGGAGGCGCAGATCGAGACGATTTCCCCGGAGGCGGCGAGCACAAGCGGCAGGATCACACGCGGGGACCAGCTCATCGCGGAAATTGAGCTGATGTTCAGCCACATCGACCAGAACCTGGCGGGCAAGAAATTTCCCGAGGAGAACTTCGTTTTCACCGGGGCATTCACCTCTCTGTTGCGCGACGTCGTGTTGGAAAGCAGCCAGCCCGGTGCACGGGGGACGGAGTCGGCCCCATGAGCGCAGCGCGCGTGGTAGTGACGGGGCTTGGTGCGGTCAGTCCTCTGGGATTGAGCGTCGCGCAGATGTGGGCCGGCTTGTGTGCAGGTCGCTGCGGCATTGCTCGAATCAAGGCTTTCGACCCGACCGGCTTTCCCTGCGAGCTGGGGGCCGAGGTCCCCGAGTACCGGATTCAGGATCATGTCCCCCGGACGTGCCGCAAGGCAGTCAAGCTGATGTGTCGGGACATCGAGCTGGCCGTCATCGCCGCCCAGGAAGCGATCCGCGCCAGCGGGCTGGTCACGAAGGCGATCGATCCTGAGAAGGTCAACGTCGAGCCCACTCGCATGGCCATCAATCTCGGGGCAGGCATGATCAGTTGCGACCTGGTGGAGCTGGCGCCGGCGGCGGCGGCCAGCGCGACCGACGGACAATTTGACATCCACAAATGGGGCAAGGAGGGGCTCGAGCTCATCACGCCGCTGTGGCTGCTCAAGTACCTGCCCAATATGCTCGCCTGCCATATCGGCATCCTTCACGACATTCAGGGGCCAAGCAACACGATCACGTGCGCCGAGGCCTCCGCTCATTTGGCCATGGGTGAGGCGGCCCAGGTCATCGCCCGCGGGGGCAGCGACGTGGCGGTCGCCGGCGCCGCGGAAGCGAAAGTCAGTCCCATCATCATGATCCGCCAGCATCTGCTGGGGCGCGCCATCCCCTCATGGGACGGGGCTCCCGAGGCCGCCTGCAGGCCTTTCGATGCCGAAGCCAGAGGGTCGGTTTTCGGTGAAGGGGCCGGTATCATCGTGCTCGAGAGCATCGAGCACGCGCAGGCGCGAGGGGCGAAAATCCTGGCCGAGGTGGTCGGGGTCGGTCAGAGCCACAGCATCGACCCGGCTTACGGACATCTGGAACCTGATGGCAAGGGGCTGCGGATTGCCATTGAGAAAGCGATGGCCGACGCCGAGCTTGATGCGCAAGACCTCGACCTGGTCATTCCCCATGGGATAGGCGTGCCCCGCGACGATTTGGCGGAGGCGAGAGCCCTTGAGGCTGTCCTGGGTTCCGCGACGCGAAAGGTGCCGGTGTGGCCGACCAAGAGCATGCTCGGCACAACCGGTGCGGCCTGCGGGGCGCTGGATGTGGTGGCCGCCGTGCGGGCTATCGTCGAAGGCGTCATCCCTCCTGCGAGGAACTTCGACAAACCCGCGGCCGGATGCAACCTGAACGTCATCACCAGGCGGCGCGAAGGCAGGATCAGGCACGCGCTGTGTTGCAGTTACACCCATGGCGGCCAGACCGCGGCCATTGTATTGAAGGCGTTTGATGAGGGTGCGACGAGCTGAATGAGAACGCCCAAAACAAAAGAACGGATCGTCATTACGGGGATGGGCATCGTCTGTCCGCTGGGCAACGACGTCCAGACCCTTTGGGAAGGGATTCTGTCGGGGCGAAGCGGCGTCAACAGGACGACGATCTTCGACGCCACGACATTTCCCACGACGTTTGATGCCGAGGTGAAGAACTACGATTTCCGCAAGTTCCTCGGCCGCCCTCAACTGCATGAGGGGTGCAGCCGGGGCTCAGGCTTCGCTATCGGAGCGGCTGTCCAGGCCTGCCGGCAGGCCGGTATCCAGGTGGAAGCGGCCGCGCCGAGTGACGGGATCGATCGTACTCGAATGGGCATCTATCTCGGTGCCGGCGAAGGCTCGCTCGATCATGACATCTTCTTCGCCTGTATCCTCGCCGGCTGGGATGCGCAGCGGCAGCAGATGGTCTGGGAGCGAAGCACGAAGGTCAGTCTCACGCGAATGGACGCCCGGCACGAGTTGGAGCAGGAGCCGAACATGGCCCTGGCCCACGTCGCCATGCTGACGGGGGCACGCGGGCCGGCTCGAGGCTGTCTGACGGCCTGTGCCGCCAGCACGCAGGCGATCGGCGAGGCCATGATGATGATTCGCCGGGGCGACGCCGACGTGGTGGTCGCGGGCGGCGCGCATTCCATGATTCATCCGTTGGGCGTCACCGGCTTCAACAGGCTGACCGCGCTCTCGACGCGGAATGACAGCCCGGAAACGGCATCGCGGCCGTTCTGCGGGAGTCGGGACGGCTTCGTCCTCGGCGAGGGAGCGGCCATCCTCATTCTGGAGTCGCTCTCTTCCGCACGCCGACGGGGCGTCAACATCCTGGCGGAGCTGATTGGCTATGGAAGCAGCTCGGACGCCTTCCGCGTGACGGACATGCACGAGGAAGGACGAGGCCCGGTCCAGGCGATGCGGGCCGCTCTGGCCGACGCCGGCTTGACATACCGGGACATCGACTACGTCAACACGCACGGCACGAGCACGCAGGAGAACGATTCCATCGAGACGCTGGCGATCAAGACCGTGTTCCAGGAGCGGGCCCAACAAATCCCGGTCAGCAGCGTCAAGAGCATGCTGGGACACCTGATCGGGGCGGCCGGGGCGGCGGAGCTGATTACGTGCGTTCTGGCGATCCGGGATAGCATGGTGCCCGCGACGATCAACCTGCACGATCCCGATCCCCGACTGGACCTGGATTACGTGCCGAACACGCCCCGCCGGATGCCTGTGAACGTGGTCATGAAGGAGTCCTTCGGATTCGGCGGGCAGAATAACGTGGTGATCGTGAAGAAGTTTGAGTAGGTCCTGTCCGTCCCCCAGGTCCTATCGGTCTTTTTGTCCAGGACGAGAGATTATGATCGACATCAAGCTGATCCGAGACAATCCCGAGGCCTTCATCCAGGCCGCGAAGAATAAACGCATCGAGGCGAACGTCCCCAGGCTGCTGGAGGTCGATCGCCGGCTGAAAGAGGCGAAGGCCGCCCTGCAGGAAATCGCGGAGGAGAAGAATCGGATCGGCAAATCGGTCCCTAAGCTGGTGGGCAATGAACGAACGGCGGCACTCGCCAGGCTTTCCGAGTTCAAGCCGCAAGAAGAGAAATGGCAGGAAGAGATCAAGATGCTGCAGCCGGAGTTCGACGCCCTGCTGCTGGAAGTGCCCCAGCCCGCCGATCCAGATGTGCCCGTCGGCAAGGACGATACGGAGAATGTGGAGATCCGGCGGGAAGGCGAGGTTCGCCCGTTCGGCTTCGAGCCGAAGGACCACGTCCAATTGGGCCTGGCGCTGGATATCATCGATATCGAAAGAGGCGTCAGGCTGGCCGGCACGCGCAACTACTTCCTCAAGGGCGACGGCGCGATGCTGCACTGGGCCGTGCTGCGATTTGCCGTGGACTTCATGGTGCAGCGCGGATACCTCCCGATGGCGGTCCCGCTTTTGATGCGGGACGAGGCCATGCAGGGGACCGGCTATTACCCCGGCGCCGAAGAGCAGACCTACCGCATGGAGCGCGATGAGCTGAACCTGGTGGGGACCGCCGAGGTCCCGTTGACGGCCTATCGGATGGGCGAGATTCTGCCCGCCGAGGAATTACCGCTGAAGTTTGTCGGGCTTTCGAGCTGTTTTCGGCGCGAGGCCGGGGCGGCCGGCAAAGACACCTACGGGCTCTACCGCATTCACCAGTTCGATAAGGTCGAGCAGGTGGTGATCGGCCGCAACAGCGTCGAAGAGAGCAACCAGTTCCACGCGGAGATTCTCGCGAATGCCGAAGGGGTGATGAAGGCCCTCGGGCTGCCCTACCGCGTCGTGAACGTGTGCACGGGCGATCTCGGCCGGGGCCAGGCGAAGAAGTACGACATCGAGGCGTGGATGCCGTCGCGCAACAGCTACTCGGAGACGCATAGTGCGAGCAAGTTCTACGAGTTCCAGGCCCGCCGGATGAATCTGCGTTACAAGGACCCCGACACCAAGAGGAATTTCTTCTGCCACACGCTGAACAATACGGTCATCGCCTCGCCCCGCATTCTGATCCCGCTCCTGGAGATGTATCAGAATGCCGACGGCTCCATCACCGTGCCGCAGGTGCTCCGTCCCTACATGGCCGGCCAGGAAAGAATCGTCCCGCGCTCGTAGAGACGGAGAATCTTGCGTCTCTACCCGCTCAGACAGGGAAACCGGCAGCAGACGGCGACCCTGCTGCCGGCGTCACACAATAGCAACGAATGCCGTGAAGCTTCCGGCTATTCCTTGTTAAGCTCCTCATCCAGTTTCTCGGCAGTGGTACCGAGTTCCTGCTGAACCTGTTCCAGGCGGTTCTTGGCTTCCTCGATGTTCTGTTTCGCCGCGCCCGACAGCTCGACGCCCTCGTTGATCACGAACGGCGTGATGAAGACAATCAGCTCGTTGTTGGACAGGGCCACGTCGTTGTGCTGGAACAAGCCGCCAATGAGGGGCAGATCGCCGAGCAGCGGCAGCTTGCGTTTGATCCGACTGTCCTTTTGAAACAGGATGCCGCCGAGCATCAGGGTCTCGGTATCCGCCACGATCATGTTCGTGGTGGTCTCCATCTCCGTCCGGACCGGCTGACCGTTGATCGCCTCGCCGGTAAGCTGCGAGAGGATGACGTTGACAATCATGTCCACGTTCTTCTCCGGCGTGATGCTCGGCCGCACCGCCAGGGTCATGCCGACCCGCTGAAATTCAAAGTTAGACGTGACCCGGCCGCCGGTGTCGGAGACCGAAAAGTTGGTCTGGAACGCCACCTTCTCGCCCTTGAAGAAGCTGGCCTCTTCGTTGTCCTCGGTCCACAGCGTCTGCTCGTTGAGGACCTTGGCGTTCGTGTGCTTGATCAGGAAGTCGATCAGCATGAAGACGTCCGTCGTGACGGAGACGATGGTGCCCGACCCTGACGGCGTGGGCGGCGTACCGGAGAGCTCCGCCGAACCGCGCGTCGCCAGGCTCGTCAGGGAATTGAGGGCGGTAATGCTGTTCTCCTCCAGAGGACCGAAGGCTTCCGGGTTGGTGGCGAGCTGGATTCCCAGGGAAGTCAGGGCCGTGTGGTCGACCGCAACGATGGTCGCCCGCACCATGACCTGCATGCCGGGGACATCCAAATCCCGGATTGTCTGCTCGATGCTGGCCTGGAACTCGGGCGGCGCCAGGCTCAGGATCGCTTTGCTGTGCGGATCGGGGATGAAGCGCACGCGCCCGATCACGTTGCTGATCGGCTCCTCCTCCACGGAGCGTCGCGCGCTGCGGGACCAGGGAGGGGTATACTCGCCGGTATTGCCGCCGGTGTTGCCGCCTCCCTCCGTCCGGGAGGACGCCGCGGAGGTGGAACTGGACCCGCCGGAGTTGGACTGGTCCATCGAGTAGTTCCTCAGCCCGCGCGCCGAGCGGCGGATGGGCGCCGGCGTTCCCTCCTGGTTGAACATGGCGTTCAACCGCTCGGACAAATCCTCGGGGTCGGCGTACTTGAGCTGAACGACCTTCGGAATTTCCGCCATCTCCTGCCGGTCCAGCTCGTAGATGATCTGCTCGATGACGTCGTAGGCTTCGGGGATCTTGCTGATAATGATGATCTTCTTCGTGCCCGGGACATCCTCGAATGTCAATTGGCCGTAGAGCGGCCCGACGATCTTCTTTTTCTGACCGCCCATGTCATCCCAGAAGATCATGCGCCACAGGGAACGCGAGCTGTCCTGCTCCTCGGTGAACAATTTGGTCAGCAGGTCGGCCATCTGCACGGGATCGGAGTTCTGCAGCGTGATGATTCTCGGCTTGACGGTGTTGACGTCCAGCGCAATGTCCCATTCGGTGATCTGTTTTTCGATTTTCCGCATGTTCTCGGGGGACGCGATCGCCGTGACTTTGTTCACGGCCGAGTACGCAATCACTTTCACGGTGTCGGAAGGATTGCGCCGCCCGGCGCCGAAGCGCCCGTACCCATAGCCGTAGCCGAAGCGGCTGAACGAATCCGTGCCTTCCCCATACAGATTATCGAGATTCGTCTTGATCTGCTCCGCGTCGGCGTGCTTGAGGTCGAATTCTTTGGTCTCGAACTTGCCCACGGGCATATCCATCTCGGCGACGATCCGTTTGACCATGTCGCGCAGGTCCTTGCGGCCGAAGACCAGCACCTGTCCCTGCGCCGCCTGGATGATCACGCTCGGCATCAGCTCCATCCCCGGCATATCGCGCAGAGACTGCTCCACGCTTCTCTCCACCTCGTCCGCGTTGGCATAGGTCAGCGGGATGACCTCGTACTCCGACTCCAGCGGCTCGGACACGTCGAGCTTCTTGATCCATTCCTCGATCTGCTTGATGTCCCCCGGCGCGGCACGCGCGATGATCCACTTACGCCGGGTGTCGGGGATGAGAATAATCGGTCCCTGGGCGCGGCCGATCACGTACGAGGCGGCCGTGGTCGCCTTCGCATCCGGTCTCGGTGGGCCACCCTGCCCGCCCTCGGGCGGTCGGACCGGTCCGCCCTGCCCCCCGGGGCCGGACCGCTCGCCCCGATCGCGGGGCCGGGTTGGGGAGGTGCGCAGGTCCGTCACCCCCAGAAGGATCCGCAGAAGCTGCACAATTTCCGCGGGGTCGCCGTGCTTGACTTCGAAGATCGTGGCTTTGGTCTGCTCGGCCTCGGGCACGTCGAATTCCCGGATGATCTGCTCGATGCGCATCAGGTTCGACACCGTGTCGATGACCAGCAGGCTGCGCGTGCTTTCATCGGCACTGACGAAACCGTACTCCCCGACCAGCGGCTGAACCAGTCCGGCCATATAGGTGGGGCTGAAGTTGGCCAACCTGAAGAACTTCTGGACAACCTGATCCTTGTTTTCAAACGCTGCCAGCGGCTGATCCGCCTGCACGGTCGGCACCACACCCAGCTTCGCATCGGCGATCGGCTTGATGAAGATCGTATCCTCCGTCTCCTCGACGACGAAGTTCTTCATGCGCAGGGCGTTGTAGATTTTGACCAGTGCCTTGCTGCGCGGCAGCTTCTGCGGGGCGTAAATGGTGATCTTCTGCTTCATCGCTTCATCGTGCGGGATCACCGTCTTGCCGGTCCATTGGGCGATCTTCTCGACAATGTTCTTCATCTCGACATCCTTGAGGTTGATGGCCTCCAGGGTGTCTTTGGAGCCGGCCGGTGCATTGGGCTCGGAGGGTTTGGACACCTCCGTCTTCGCCGGTTGAGGCGGCGCGTTGGGCTCGGCAGCCCCCTCTTTCTTGGCCGCCTCGCCGGGGCCGGACGGCTGATTGGGCTCGCTGCCGGCCGGCTTGTTCGGCTCTTTCGGCGCGTTCGCATCGGGGGAAGCCTTCGACTCTGCGCTGCGGGATGCCGCCGCCGCAACCGATCCGATCGGAGGATGGATCGCGCTCGATGCCGTTCCGGCCTTCTGTTCCGCCGTCGGCCGATACGATGCCGGACCGCGAGAACCGACCCACCAAACGATGGCGGCAACCGCCGCGAGTACCGGAACCCACCTGATTATCTTTGATCGTTCCACTTTTCTCTCCTCACTGCAATCGCTTGTCACTTTGACGTGGATGGTTGACCCTGGCTGACCTTGTTTGGCTCAGGGCTGCTTTCTTCCGTGCTTTGCTCCGGTTTCGGGCTTTCACCCACCGGTATCGGTGGCCCGACTTCCGGTTGCGGACGCGCACCCGGTAATCGTGCCCCCATGCGAGCCAGCCAGGCTGCCCGCTGCTCTTCCGACATGTTCGGCCATTCGCGGCGGATCTGTTCCCGCTCCTCCGGAGACAGCATGGGGAAGCCTCTAATGTTCCGTTCGCTGAATTGACTGCGCACCTGGCTGCGGAATTCCTCCTTCTGTTCCTCCGTCAGAGAGTTCATCTTCGCGAGGGTCTGGGCCCTCTCCTCTTTCAGCTTCGCTCGTTGCTCCGGAGTGTCGGTTTTCTTCTCTCGATTTCCCGGTCTCTGGAGAGCGACCTGGATCGCCGGGCTGCTCGTGTCCACGGCACGCTCGGGCTGTGGACGGCCCATTCGCGCCAGATGCACCAGCAGGCCGACCGCGCAGGCCGCCAGGAGTACCGCTGCAATGATAATGATGGATACGACCGTGTTGGAGGACTTCATGCTGCAAACCTTTCTGAAACTGTGACTATCGGTTCCTTCCTCCGGACTTTCCCCGCATTTCTTCTCGGACCCTCTGCCGTTCTTCCGGGGTCATGTTCTGCCATCGCTCCCGCATCTGTTGCCTCTCCTCCGATGACGTACCCGGCGGGCCTGCCCGCCCCGATCCGCGCCGCGGGCCCGTGACAACCATGGGCGCGCCGCCGGGAGGACCGCGTTTGGGGCCCGGCGATGCCTGCCCGCCCGGGGGACCGCCCGAGCCGCTGGATCCGATGGGCGAAAATTCCTTCTCCCGGCCGTCCCAGGCAATCTTAACCTTCGTCGGCTCAATCGCCACGATCTTCGCATCGCCCACACTGTCGCCGGCTTTATACCACTTGTCGTTGATCAACGCTTCACTGCCCAGGATGCCGATCACTTCCTTGACGGGGTGCTCCTTGGGAGGAGTCTGGATGAAGAGATTCTTCTTCTTGAGCTGCTCGGCCGACGTCTTGGCCTGGGCAAGCTGCTGGCTGAGGTCATTGCCATCCGTCGCGCTGCGGCTGGTACGGGCGGCAATCGCCTTCGCCTTGGACGAAGCCACAAAGAACCCGGCGACTTTCACGAGCATCAAGGCGCCCAGCAGCACCGCCGCAGCGAAAAGGACCTTAACCAGCGGCTCCGTCCTGCCTTGGTAGATGTCAACTCTCATATCGAGCTTCACACAAGACCTCACCCTGCTTCCGGCGGCTTCTCCGGTCACATATTACGCATCGACTCCATGGCCTGCTGTCTTTCCTCGTTGGACATATTGTTCCATTTCTCTTTCATCTGCTCTTTTTCCTTATCGGACGCCTTGTTCCAGTGCTCCAGTAATTTCTCCCTCACTTTTGCCGGCAGCTCGACGCCCATCCAGGCGAGCGGGTCATCCGCCGGTGCGGCCGGCGCCTTGACGGCGCTCGGAGCCCCCTCGGGCGGTTTCGGAGGGGCAGGACCTTCCTCCTTCTTCAGCTCCTTGGGCACGGCCGGAGGCCCGGGCGGTGCCGCACTGACCGCGGCCATCGGGGAAAAGCTCGTCGTCTTGCCGTCCCATTCGATCCTCACCTCCGTCGGTCGAATCTCGACAACCTTGGCGTCGCCGATCTTGTCCCCCACCTTGTACCATTTGCCCGAAACCAGCACTTCGCTGCCCAGAATCCCCTCCACCTGCTTGACCGGAGACTCCTTCGGCGGCTGCCGGATGAACAGATTCTTCTGTTTCAGGGCGTCCGCCACTCCCTTGGCCTGGGCCAGGTGACGCTGAAGACCGTTGGGATCCTCGCCGTTGCCGGCGACGGCCAGACCCACCACCGCTCGTGCCCGCGCGGTGCTCCAAACGAGGCTGACCACCTTGGCGACGACCAGCACGCCCAGCAGCACGGCCACGGCAGCGAGTGCCCACGACGCCCAATCGCGCCGATTTTTATAGATTGCTTTGATATCCATCCGCAATCGCATTCACGTCCGACCTTATGATACGGCGTCACTTGACGAACGTGCTCACCGTGAGCTCGACCTCCACCTGGCTTCTCTTCTCCGGCGGCTCCTTCGGATCGCACTGCACGCGCAGCTCCTCCACGCCGACCGCGTAGGGGTTCTCCTTCAGAGCGACGAGGAAGTCGAGCAACTGATCGATTTTACACTTGCCTTTGCATTTGATCTTCAGGACCTTATAGGTGACGCCCGGCATCTTTCGGGCGGCGATGATCTGCAGCGGCTCGGTGTTGATGCCGGCCTTCTTCAACTGTTCGTGCAGCTTGTCCCGAAACAGGAACTTCTGCTCCTCTTCCGGCTGGGGCGCGTGGAATACCGGCACAAGGGCCAGCAGGCCGGCCTGTTTGGCCTTGTCCGCCTCCACCTCTTTGAGCCGGCTCTTGGCCGCGGCCACCGAGGCTCGAGTGTCGCTCCAGCCCTTGAGCCAATCCTGGCCGAGGGTGAACATGAGGATGACCGCGGCCGCCACCGCTCCGATCAGGACCATCCATTTTTCTCGTTGGTTCAGTTTCCTTGCCATGATTCCTTTTGCCGATCTACAGTAGGGCTTCCTTCTTGGTGAAATTCTTGTAATGGAACGTCATGGTGAATTTGATTTTTTTGGTCTTCGGGTCCGTCGCGGAGTTCGATATTTCGACGTTGGAGACCCCTTTCTGCTTGAGCAAACCCGTCTGAAGCTTGTACATCTGTTCCGCGTTGCCCGCCTGTCCCGTGATCGTCACGGCCTGCCCCTTCTTGAAATGAAGCGTGTCCAGGATGATGCCGTCGCCGGGGACCGCGTTGAGGTCCGCGAGCAGTTGCAGGATGTCCGCCCGGTAGCGGGCCACGGTCTTGATGAGGGCCTGGTGCTGACGGGCCGCCTCGAAATTGGGATCGGTCACCTGCTGGTTCAGCCGCCGCGCCAGGGCTACATCGACCGTGCGCCACGTCACAACCAGCGCGATGAGCATGACGGCGGCCACCGCACCGGCCAGCACCAGCGCATACCAGTTGGCTTTCGTCTTCTGCTGGTCCTGGAGCTCGCTGATGTGCGTGAAGAGGTCCAGGGCCGTGGCGGGCGTATCCAGGGCCGCCAGAGCCAGGCCCAAAGGCACGCGATACTCGTAGACGTCTCTCATCTCGAACCCGGGCGGCAGCCTCAGATCCCGCGCCCGGGGCGTTGTGACCCTTGCCTGCAGACCGGTGGCGTTCAACGACTGCACGATGTGGTCGATGGCCTCGCCGCCGTCGGACAGGACCAGCACGGGCCAGCCGCTCGATTCCTCCCAGCCGAACGAGCCCAGGACGACTCTCAGGTCCTGGGCAAACCGGCCGGTCATCTCCGCGGATTCTTCGGGATCGTCCGGCCGTGCCAGATCGATCGTCCCCATGCCCAGGACGGCCGCGTGCGTCACCAGTCCGTCCTGGACCAGGCACACTTGCGTGTTCTCCGCACCGATGCTGACAAGCAACGCCTGTCGTTCTGCATCGGCAAAGAAGCTCCGCCACGCTCTGACCATTCCTTCGCAGGACAGCAGGATGCGGCTCGGCCGGAACTCCCGCACGCTGCCGGCGAACCTCTGGAGATATTCCTTCCGGGCGGCGGCCAAGGTGATATTGACCTTTCCATTCGTCGAGGGCCTGGTTCGCCACGCCACTTCGATCTGTTCCGCCGGCAGCGGAAGCAGTGACTCGGCTTGCATCCGGACAATCGAGGCCATCTCTTCCTCTCCCACCGCCGGGGCATGGATCTGATAGAAGGCCACACCGGTCGGGTCGAGTCCGATGATCGAAGTGGTATGTTTTCTCTGTGCCTTGTCCGGGCCGTCCGTGTTCGGGGTGAATCCGCACTCGGTCGCAAAATCGGCCCACGTGCGGCCCTCGGCCGGCAGGCTCCGCGTCCACACTACCTCTACGACGCCCTCCAGGCTGCGCAGCTCGACCGCCTTGAACTGGGCACCGTCCTTCGCGGCCGCCATCACAGAATGCGATATCTTCGCACCTTTATTCATCAATAGTTTGCTCCCTGATACCAGTATAGAATCGAGCACGGCGTGGCACTTCGGTCGACCACACACTCCGTCTGCAGGCCGGCCCCGCTGATATCCGCCGTCGCCAGGCACCGAATCGTAAACACATCCGAACGAACGGTGATCTGGTCGGTGATTTGCCGGAACCGCTCGAAGCTCATCGACTGCTGGCTCAGCAGGTCGCCGATGCTCTGAAAGCCGTAGAGCTGGGTTGCGCGGTTCGCGAGCACCGTACGGGCGAGCTGTTCCGCCTGCTCATCCCCGCCGAAGAGTGCCGTGAGCACCTCTTCGGGTGCCGTGTTGATGTTGATTTTCCCTACGATTTTGTCCTCGCCGGAGATGGTGATCCGGTCCGCAATCTGGGCGAACGTCTGCTGGTCGATCGGCTCGGCCTCGTTTTGATTCTTGCCCGCGCCGCCTTGCGGTTTCGCGTCCTGCTTCTGGCCGATGATGTCGGCGATGCTCTTGTAGCCCTGGGCGCGATTCTGCACGATCCACCTGGCCTGCGAGCTCCGGATCTGGAGCTGGCTTTCGAGCTGCTTCTCATCCGCCTGATTGATATTGACCCTCTTATTGCCATCCGCATCGACGTTCTTCTCATACGAGTAGCAGGTCAGGTAAGCGGCCCAGCCCTCGTCGAGGTACTCGTCGCCGTTATCCATCGGCGGGCTCAACGCACCATCCTTCTCGTTGTTGTCCAGCCAGCCGTTCAAGTTCGTGTCCTCGCCATACAGAAGCTGCTCCGTGACACCCTTGACCCGCAGCAGCTCGCGGATGGTCCGGAAGGGGCCGTTGCGGATCGTGTAGGGAATGGACAGACTGTCGTAGTACGCCGCCTCCACGCCCGCGGCTTGCGGATTGTCATCCTTATCCCGCCAGTCAACAATCGCATCGGCGGTGCTCTCTTCCATATAGGGCAGCGCCATGAGCTGCTCCTTCGTGACGGTATTGAGGTTCAGCTTGCCCGCCTCGTCGGTGACCCGGACCGTGTACTGGCAGCGTTCCAGCGGGACGTTATTGAAGTCCTCGTCGCTATCGCTCCAGAGGTCCGACAGGGAATCGCTGGTCCGAACGTCCTCACTGAGGATCGCAATAGCGCTCTCGATGCCGGCGCGGCAGGCCCATTTACAGCGGATCTCGTCGGCGGCGGCCGTGGCCATCTTCCGGTCCAGCCGACTGGTTTGACTGACCACGGCAATGATGGCCGTCATCACGGCGACCATCCAGAGCACCGCCACCAGAACCAGACCTCTATTATCCTTCACGACGTTCATTATCATCGCCTCGTCGGCTGTTGTCTCGGGGAATTCCCCGGCCTACCACCATCAGGGGGAGGGCCCTGCGCACCGGCTGGTTCACCGGCCGGCTGCTCCGGCTGCTCCGGCTGGGCCTGCTCCTGCTCGGCCGGCGGCGTTTCACCCTCTTGCGCCGGGGCCTCCGTACCGGCCGCCAGGCGCGGGAAGCTTACGATGAAGGTCTCGATCAGAGGCTCGCCTCGCCCCCGTGGCGGCGTCGCCAGCGTGACCTCGATCAGCTTGGGGAGGGTTTTCATCTCCTCGGACCATTCGCTGCCCCACTGTTTGCCGTCGAAGAACTGGATTTGGAACACGCCGATGTTCTCCGCAATGGGGGCCAAGATGCCGCCCGGGCTTCTCTCTTTGTCCGGGTTGGGCCACAGACGCCGGAACAGAACCAGGCTTCCCGCCTCTGCCTCCGGTTCGGCGGTGGTCTCACTCTTCTCGCGAGTTCCCAGGACGTATTCCACCTCGTAGACGTCGCCCTCCGGCTGATCGGCCCTGGCCTTGGCCCGCCCCGTCGTGTAGAAGGTCAGGAAGGCCGGCCCGGCCGCATCGGCGTCCTGGGAAGCTCCGATGAGTTTCATGTTCTCGGGATTCGGGTCGCGATACAGGTTCGCCAAGTCGTGGGCGAGCATCCGCGCGGCGAACCGGACCTCGGACGTCGTCTCGCTGGCCCGGTTGACGATCTGGGCACCATCCGCGACGGCCTTCAGCGCACCCACGGCCACCAGCGCGATGAAGCCGCTGATCGTCGAGGCCACGAGGACCTCCGCCAAGGTGAAGCCGTTGTTCCGAATCCGTGTCATTGCGTTTGCTCTTGGGTCGTCGTCGTCTGGGTGGCGAGTCCCGTCCCATCCAGCATGGTCTGGACGGTGAGGCTGTGCGAGCGCCTCCCTTCCGCCCAGGTCATCGTGATGGTCACCAGATAGAGGTTGTCGGTCCCCTGATATTCGGTCGTCACGTGCCACTGGTAACCGGGCTCGAACTCTTCCACACCGTCCGTCTGGCCCGTTTCGACGAACTGATCGATTCCGATGTAGTCGATGAAGTTCAGTTGTTTGTCGATCAAGGCCGCCGCCACCGCGTAGTGCCGGTTCAGGCCGGTGTCCGTCAGAGCGTTCGTACTGATGGCTCCGAGGGTCAAGACCGCACCGGAGAGAATCATGCCGGCTATGATCGTCTCCACCAGGCTAAAGCCGCGATGGTGCACGTTGGTATCCCTCCGGTTGCATATCCAGGTCGATCATCGTCGTTTTGATCTTGTCCGCGGTACCCGTGTACACGCTGGCCTTTCCCGTCGCGGCCACGACCGCGACCGTGTAATGCGTCTTGCCGTCGCCGATCTGAATCACCGCCGATTCCGCCGAGCCGTTCGGGAGAAAGAGAATCTTGAACTCCGGCTCCGCTTCGCTGCCCTGCTCCCCGGCCAGCATCGTGATCCGGACATTCTCAAACGCTATGTCGCCCTTGAATTGCACCGGCCGGCAGTAGAGATCCTGAACAATGGTCCTCTCCGTCTGACCGGTCTGGGTGTTGGTCTGAGTCGTCGCCAGCAGGAACCCCTTGCTCTCCTGGTTCAGCAGTTGCAGCTCATACGGGCGCTGCCGCTCGATCGCCATGATGCGGGCGTAGCGGGCCATCAGGAGGAACTGCCGGGCCGTCTTCTCCACGAGCAGTCTCTTGTACGAGCCGACGTAGAGCCCGCCGCCCAGGCCGCCCAGCAGGACAATGAGACTCATGACGAGCAGAAGCTCCGTGAGCGTAAAGCCGCGGGGCTCTTTCGCGACTGCGATTTGGTGACAACGTCTGCGCATGGGTCCGACTCGAAAGACCTCAATCATTCACGATGTCGGCGTTTTCCCCTTCACCGCCCTCCTGGCCGTCGGCACCGTAGCTGACCAGATCGAAGCTGCCCATGTTGATCTGGCCTTCCGAAAAGTAGATGTACGGATTCCCCCAGGGGTCGAGGAGCTGGCTTTTCTTCAGATACGGGCCGTTCCACTTCTCCTCCAGGTCCGGCGGGGCCACGAGCAACGCCTGAAGGCCCCCTTCCGTGTCATCCGGCAGGTGTCCGCAATCAAGCTGGAACCGGGCCAGGGAATCCTCCACGATCGTCATCTTGGCTCGCGCAATATCCGCTTTCGCCTTGCCCAGACCTTTGAACATGCGCGGCGCCAGCAGGGCCGCCAGCATCGAGATGATCAGAACCACCACCAGCAGCTCCACCAGCGTGAATCCTTTTCTCTGTCGTTTTGTTCGCCTCATCCAACTGCCTTTCGTATTCGTAAAGACCGGAAATTCGTCCTATAGGTCATCGGCTTTCCGTTATCCTTTTCATCGGCTCAGGAGATCGTTCCGGCGCCGAGCGACATCATGACAATCGGCAACAGGGCCGCGGCGATGATGAACCCGATCACGATGGCGAGCAACAGGATCAAGACGGCGGGGAAGATCGCCATGAATCGGTTGATGGCGGCATCGGCGTCCGTGTCAAACGTCTCGGCGGCATTCAGCAACAGCTCATCGAGCTTGCCCGTCTGTTCCCCGATAGCGACGATCTGCACGAGCAACGGGGGGAAGCACCCCGACTGCTCCAGCGGGTCGGCGAGCGACTCACCTCGTCTGACCTTTTCGGCCACGGTATCGATCTCTCGACCCAGAAGCTCATTGCCCAGTGTATCCCGGACCACGCTGAGCGATTCGAGGATCGTCACTCCTCCCTTGGTCAGCGCCCCCAGCGTCCGGGCGAGCCGCCCGACGGCGATGGTCCGCAGGACCGATCCGAGAATGGGGATCCTCAGCTTGAAGCTGTCCCAGGCCAGCCGGCCGACCGTCCGCGTCCATTTCCGAAAAGCGTAGAGTCCCATAACAAGACCGAGCAGGACGATCCATCCGCCGAAGCTCGTAAACAACGCGCGCATGGAGCCGCTGACGGCCAGCAGGATCCTCGTCGGCAACGGCAGCGCCGCCACGCCCACATCGACGGTGGCCAGGATGCGCGGCAGAATGGTCGTGACGATGATGGTGGCGGAGACCAGCCCGATGCACAACACGAAGATCGGGTAGGCCGAGGCGTTCTTCATGTTGGTCTTGATCCGCTCCTCCCGGGCGAGGATGGCGGCCAATTGTGTGCTGGTTTGTTCCAGAATGCCGCCGGTCTCTCCCACCCGGATCATGGAGAGGTAGAGGGGACTGAACGCGGTATATTCGCTCAACGCCTCGGAGAGGGATTTGCCCGAGCTGACGGATTTGGTCAGTCGCTCGAACATGCGCCGCATCCCGGGCTTACGCTGTTGCTTACGGATCAGCTCGAGGCAATTCAGCAGGGGAAGCCCCGCCCTTACGGCGGTGCTCAATTGCGTCGTTATGGCCAGGACGTCCTTGCTGGAGACTCGTCCGCCAACCCAATGAGGCAGACGAGGTAGTCTGAACCCTGCTGGACTCTTTCCTGCCGCGTTCCGCCTCTGGCCGTCCTCGATCAGCTCCGTGACGAAATGGCCGCGGTCGGTCAACGCAGCGACAGCACTGCGGCGGTCCGCCGCGTCGACCACACCGGCGACGTGGGCTCCCGCCTGGTCAACGGCTCTGTAGGAGAACTGACCCAAGGTACACTCCACCTCACGTTTGAATTTCGTTCCTCAGCGAAAGGTTCGGGTGCGATGCCTCAACGTCCGTCAGTCATCGTCACCAATGGTCTTGGCAACCCGGAAGATTTCCTCCGGTGTCGTAGCCCCCTCCAGCACCTTGGCGATCCCGTCGTGGACCATGCTCACGTGGTCCGGCGGAGCCTCGCGGGTGATCTGATCCGTCGTCGGACGCGTCGCGATCAGGTCGCGCAATCGTCCGGTAATGCGGAGCAGCTCGAAGATGCCCGTTCGACCGGTCATCCCCGTCTGGTTGCACTCATTACAGCCCGCCCCGTGATAGAGCTTCACGCCCGGCTCGAATTTCGCCGCGCCGTTGAGGCTTTTCAGAAGGCTCTCGTCCGGCTGGTACGGCTCCTTGCACTTGGGGCAGATCCGGCGCACCAGGCGCTGGGCCAGGATGGCTTCGAGCGAGCTGGCCAGCAGAAACGGCTCGACGCCCATGTCGATCAGCCGGTTCACCGCGCCGGCGGCGTCATTCGTATGAAGGGTCGAGAAGACCAGGTGACCGGTCAGGGCCGCCCGGATGGCGATGTCCGCCGTCTCCCGGTCCCGAATCTCGCCGACCATGATGATGTCCGGATCGTGCCGGAGAATATGCCGCAGACCCGTCGCAAAAGTCAATCCTCTTTTCGGATTAACGGGAATCTGGTTGATGCCCTCCAACTGGTACTCCACCGGGTCCTCGATCGTAATCATCTTGACCGACGGGGAGTAAATCTGATTCAGGGCGGCATACAGAGTCGTGGTCTTGCCCGAGCCCGTGGGTCCGGTCACCAGGACAATGCCGTGCGTCTTCTTCAGGCATTTCGAAAAGCCTTCGAGGGTATGGGCATTCATGCCCAGATCGTGAAGACTGATAAGGGATGCGGATCGATCGAGGAGCCGCAACTCCATCGCTTCGCCAAACACCGTGGGCACGGTCGATACGCGGATATCGATTTTCCCGTTCTTGCCCATGAATTCGATGTGCCCGTCCTGGGGAACGAAGCGCTCGGCGATGTTCATGCTGGCCATGATTTTTACGCGGGAGATGATCGCCGCCTGTAAGCGCTTGGACGAGGGCGTCTTTTCCACCAGAAGGCCGTCGACCCGGTACTTGATCTTGACCTCATGGTCGAACGGCTCGATGTGGATATCGCTGGCCCTTGCTTCGATGGCCTCCAGAATGATCAGATTGACCAAATTGACAAGGGACGGCTCGCGGGCCAGCTCGTGGAGCTTGGCGGGCGAGAAGTCGCCGTTGCCCAGCTCTTCGTCGGCTCGCTGTTCGGCCGGCGCCAGGTCATCCAACATCCGTGCGACATTGCTGCCGTAGAACCGCAGTACGGCGTTCTCGAGTTCGGCCGGATCGGCGTAATACCGCTGGATCAGGCAGCCCGTCACCAAGCGCAGGTCTTCCATCACCTGCGGCTGGAACGGGTTGGTCATCGCTACCGCCAAGCGGCCATTTTCCCGCCATAAGGGCAGGACGTTGTACTTGCTTACCAGGTCAGCCGGCACCAGCCCGATGATCTCCCCGCCAATGGACAATTCCGAAAGATCGATTCTGTCAATACCCGCCTGGATCGCCAGAGCTTCATTCAACTGGGCTTGCGTAATATACCCTAATTCAATAAGGATTTGGCCTAACTGCCGGTGTTTGACCTTCTGTTCGGCAAGAGCAGCGTTGAGGCCTGCCTCGTCGAGATAGGCCTTTTCACAAAGCAACTCGCCCAACTTCTTCTTTCGAATCGTGTTATTGCGAGAGTCCATCCCCGTCCTTTACCTCATGTGAGGGAACGCTAAACTGTGAGTCTACCTAAATTAACAGTCCAAGTCAAGGATGCCGGCAATGCCGGTTGAGCCGCCCGCTATCCGTTAGCCATGTTCTC
>Ga0315279_10003466_pt1 | contig 21933 bp, 14 predicted proteins | sample YL17G06_20_MG_FD_203694 | JGI IMG/M metagenome (GOLD analysis project Ga0315279, IMG submission 203694) | Sediment microbial communities from Yellowstone Lake, YNP, Wyoming, USA - YL17G06_20 | ecosystem: Environmental > Aquatic > Freshwater > Lake > Sediment | place: USA: Wyoming | collected... | reverse complement strand
GACCTCGATCAGGCAATAAAGCTCTACAAAGACGTATTTGGCATCGAACCCAGCCTTGTTTACGAATCTGCTTATACCAAGGCCAAGATCGCCTTCATCCCGATCGGGGAGACCCGAATTGAGTTAATCCAACCCTCCAATCCAGAAAGTGTTGTAGGAAAATTTTTAGAAAAAAAAGGAGAAGGTATTCACCATATTTCCTTTAAAGTAAAGGATGTGGATCAGAGTCTCGGCGAACTCGAGAAAAAAGGGATTCAGCTCATCGACAAAAAGCCGAGGAAGGTAAGAGAGAACGAACGAGTGGCCTTTCTACACCCCAAGAGCACCAATGGCGTCCTGTTCGAACTGATCCAAGAGGATTAATGTAGACGGATTAAACTAGTGGTGTTGCACATATATTTCGGTATGTTCGTAACCTCGTTCATGGCCATTAAATCCACAGAAAATCATCTTTGAATATAGCCATATTTTTGTGCTACATCACTAGCAGATTCCCCAACCCCACCGAAAGGAATATGTTTTGGCTCCACGCCGGCTAAGATCTTCAAAGCTTCAATCTCCGTTACAACAATCCAATGGGTAGAAATGCAAAACATTCCAAAATCTGCTCCCTCGTGTAATCAAGCGTCTTCGTTACTGTCCAATCTGCTGCCTTCATAATTCAACCCCCTTTTAAAAAATTTTCGTTAATGGAGCTGGTCGAGGATGTGGGAGAGGAGGATCTGAAAAGGCATCTTTTTAGAAAGAGGAAAGAGAAATTAATGGAGGCACAAGCCGGAGATTCTTTAACATCTCAAAAAGATTAAAAGTTTTAAGACTTGTAGAATTCTAGTTAGAAGGGGTTCAATGTGTGCGAGCTAGCGGGCAATCCTCCTGGGAAAGATTATCATTCATTGTGATCTGAAATCATTATCTACAAGCCAAAAATCATTGAGACAACTGCAAAAATCCTTTGACTTTAACTCTGAAAAATAATAAGATTTGCTACGATACGTTAAGAAATTCTGGAAAAAGAGGATTGATCATGGCAGATCCCTGGATGACGGTTAAAGATGTAGCCAAGTACCTTCAATTGAGCATGGATATGATTTACAAAATGGCCCAGCAAGGCAAACTTCCTGCTTCCAAAATAGGTGCACAATGGAGATTTAAACGAGAAGAGATTGATGAATGGGTTAGGGCGCAACGACCACGAGTATGGAAGGAGAAGTGAAGAAGTCTGGAAGCAAAAGATATTGATGAGTTGAAGGCTGTTTTTTAATAAAGGCGTCGTATTGGTTGGAAAAATATTTGCAGGCTATGGCTTGAGGAGAGCACCCCAGAACAATTAAAAGATGAGGTTGCGTGATAAAAGAAGACTTGCAAGTAAAAAATTATGGTGTTCTATGGTGACGGACATCAAACACATTCAAAAGTACCTTTTGGCCATGAGAAGGCCTGTGGAAGATTCCGTTTCTCCTTACAGTTCCCGGAACTCATCCAAGGGGGCATTGCTAACCGAGGCGAAGATATTGTTTTCTTATTTGGCCAAAGGAAATTCTCTGGACTCGGCCAGGCAGGGCGTTTTTCAAGATAATATCTTTGTAAAAAAAACCCATCAGACACGGAAGAGATGCTGGGAAGTATTGCACTCTCGCTACTTTCCCAGAAGAGAAGAATCGGAACAGATTCATCCCATTATCGCTCTTTTCCGAATTAAAGCTTCTGAAAAAATGAAACAAGGAGTTCTTTATTATCATTTTGCTATTTCGGACCTTTTTTCGTACGAGGTAACCACTGAATTCATTTATGATTTGTATCGCCGAGGGTTGACGAACATTGCACCACGCAACATCCACGAATTTTTGGATTTAAAAAAGAAGGTTCATCCAGAAATTAATAAATGGTCTCCACAAACACGTCTTTCATTAGTTAGTCATTATCTTTCAGCAATGCGGGACTTCGGAATCCTTGAGGGTAAGAACCAGAAAAAGATTCACCGACCAACGGTGGAAGAAGATTTATTCTTATATATCCTCACATACTTAAGAGATTGCGGAAAATCTCCAAAGGCTATACTCGTTAATCACGATCTCAAACTTTTCTTGTTGTCCCAACAGGAAGTCGAATCCAAATTGCTCGAAGCACAAAGGAAGGGGAGAATTCACTTCCAGAGGGCAGGGCACATTGTTTCTTTAGAACTACCATGGAGGTCAATCCTTGAATACATCGAGAACATTGGACAACAAATTCGTCGAACTTGAAAATCTTCTTTTATCCAGAGGTTTCGAGCAAGCACAAGCCAGAACCGGTGTTCCCTTCATAATCTTGCTTTATCCCCCAGAAGAAGAGATTCAAGTACGACGGCGTATCGGCACATTTGGAAAGAAGTTGGAGTCTAATGGATGGAAGATTCAGTATTTCGAACCGGAACCATTACTTTTTGAATTTCTTGATTCCAAAGGAAAAGGCAAAGATGCATTTGAGGCGGAACGTCAGGACCCTAAACAGTTACGATCAAATATTGCCGCGGATCTTTTTATCAAGCGTCTTACTGAACTAGGTAAGGAGGCAAAAGGCAAATCAGTGTTATTCGTTCGTAGGGCAGGAGGTTTTTATCCTCATGTCAATATTCATAGCCTTCAGGAGAGACTGGTGAATGTTCTCAAGATGACAACGATTTTCTTTATCCCTGCCATCGAAACTGAAGGTAACCATTATCTCTTTATGGGTAAAGAAAAAACACAGAAATACAGAGGACATTACATTTGAGCGAGGTAAGATCATGAAAATTGGTGAAATTTTTAAGTCTGACATTAGTCGAGATATCAATCCTGTCATCAAGGTAGCGGACCGGAGCGAAGAGCAGCTCCGCGAGGAACTCGATAGCTATGTGGTTACAGAGGTGATTGAGCGCTACCTTGAAGATTTTTTAAATCATTACGCTGAAACCCGTCTGAAGGAGACCGACCATATTGGTGTTTGGTTATATGGATTCGTTGGTGCTGGAAAATCACATCTTGCAAAAATTGTAGGGCTTTTGTTGGCTAATCCCAAAGTTGCGGGCCAAAATGCTATTGATCGATTTATACCTCGCATTCAAACTTGTAAACGTCCCAAAGAAATTGAAAGGCTTCTTTTCGAAATACGCAACAACATGGTAACTGAGGTAATCCCTTTTCATATAAATTCCGAAGCAAATCAAGCAGCCGAAGACAATATCTGCAAGATATTCTATCGGGTATTCTTCAGACATCTCGGGTTCAGTGAGGATATTCGGATTGCCTTTATAGAACAAGCTCTTGTTCGGTCTGGTAAATACGAGGTTTTCAAGTCTAATGTTAACAAAAAGACTGGCGAGGTATGGGAGACTCTTCGAAGACCTGACTATTGGGATCTTTACCGGCAAGAGATATTCTCAGCTTTAACAGAGACATTACCAAGCTCTTATTCCTCAGCTGAAGATGCCCAAAAGGCTTTTGAAGGAAAGCAGCTTCTTGTGACCTTTCACAATTTCGCGGAAAGGGTTGAAGAATATGTTACTGAATTGGATAAGAAAGATAAGGGGAAAACCCATCGGGTTCTATTTGTTGTGGACGAGCTCGGGGCATTTATTGCAGATAGCGGGAGAAAGCTTCACGATGTAGGAACGCTAACTGAGGATTTTGGTAAGGTTGGTAAAGGGCATATATGGATATTTGCTACAGGACACGACTCACTCAAGGATTTAGTTGATAATGCCAGAGAATTTCAAGTGGACTTTAAATGGCTTGAAGGAAGGTTCAAAAAACAATATACCTTAACCGCAGAAAATATTGAAGTAGTGCTTGAGGAAAGGCTCTTCAAGAAATCTGCGAAAGGAGAAACAGAACTCAAGAAATTATATCAACAAAAACCTGGTGCAATTTCTGAGCTTGGAGGTCTTTCCAAGATAAGCCGCACTTTCCCAGATCTCAATGAAGAAAGATTCATTTCCTGTTATCCTTTTCGGCCTTATCAATTGATATTAGCCCCCGAGATTCTTCATTCAATCCGAACGGCTGGGGGACGTTCTGACGTCCTGGCAGGCGCCACCAGAAGTTTATTAGGAATTACCCAAGGAGTTCTTGCCCGAGAAGAGAATGGGTACAAGCAGGCAGAAATAGGGAAAGTTGTTCCTTTCGATCAAATCTATTCTGAACTCCAGGATGTGGAAATACCTCATCAGATTCGTGCTGAGATAAGCGGGGTGGATCAAAGGATTCCCAAACAAGAATTTCCCTTGAAACGCTTACTTCAGACTTTATTTCTCGTCCAACAGCTCGATTACATTCCCACTTCCCCCCGAAATCTTGCTCTTCTTATGGCGGACCATATAGATACCGACCTCAAAACATTGGAATCTCAGATAATCAAGGGTTTAGAGCAGCTCCAGACTGCAGCTTACGTCGTTGAATCAGGAGGCCTTTACAAATACATATCCGGAGAGGAGCGAGATGATGCTGAGTTGATTGCACAGAAAAAAGCCGAGGTTAAGACGATCCATCGCAGAGAAAAGCTGAAAGACCACTTTCTCACCTCTCATGTCCTACCAATTGGAGTAGTTCAATATGAGGATAAGTTTCAATTTGATATACGAGTCATTTGTGACGGTCGCTTTAACGACCAAGGGGAATACACAGCTGGGCAAGTCATTCACAGCAAGGGCAACTTGGAATTGAGGATTTTTTCTTGTCTATCAGCAACGCTCAATGATACCTCTATTGATGACCTGGAAGAGAAGTCTCTTTCCGAGCCCCATATGGTCTATTGGCTATCCAACAAATCTTCTAAGATTGAGGGCCTTCTCACAGCCCTGATTGGGACAGAAAACGCGATGGGTCCAATAGAATCAGATACTACGCAATCGACAGAGCGAAGAAAAAGGGCACGTCGTTATCTTGATGAGCTCGAAACCCATATAAAGCCACAAATTGAGGAAGAAATTCCCCGTTGTTTGCGTGAAGGGCACATCGTATTTCAGGGCACGACTCACTCCATAGCCGCCGGAGGTAACGGTCTGAATGCGATTTTCAATAGAGAAATGTCAAGCGTTATTCCGAAGGTATATACTCAATTCAGTAGAGCAAAATATAAAATAGTCAATGAACGAAAGACAATTGAAGACATACTCACGGAATCATCTCAAAAACTCAAATCCGTAGGAGAATCTGCAAGTCAGCCGCCAGGTCTGGGCCTGTTTGACAATCAAGGGAATCTTAAGGTGACAACTCCTGCGGTTTCGGATATCTATGATTATCTTGATAAAGCTACACAAAAAGGAGAACGAATCAATGGTGACATGCTTTGTAACAAGTTCACCAGTATTCCCTACGGATGGGACCAAAATCTGATTAGAGTAATAACTGCTGCCATATTTCGCTCCAATTTTCTTGCAGTGAAATATGAAAATACTACCTACCGAGATTACAGGGTAGAAGAGGCGAGAAAAGTATTTATTGACAGCAGGAAATTCAATCGTTCAGAACTAAACCTTGAGACAGAAACCCCTCCATCACCAGCAGAACTTCAGAAAGCACGGGAAGAAGTAGAATTAATCTTTGGCATTAAACCCCAGGAGACACCAAGTTCTATTGCTGAGATTCTTGAGAAGAAGATAGACGAGTTGGTGGATGAACATCACCATCTTAAGGCATGGGTTGAAGGGTCGCAATTTCCAGTGAGTGATACCTTCATCAAGGCACCGGATACATTGAATGAAATCATTAACATCAAACGACCAAACACAATAGTCAAAAAATTCCTTGAAAATTTGGAAGGGGTTCGTAAAAGTGTAGCAAGCATAAACATGTTGATAAAGTTTTACGATTCTCCTGACAGAAAAAAGTTTAATGATATGGTTAAGTTCCTTCCAATCGGGCGCTTCTTAAGAGACCGCATTACCAAGACCGAGATGCCTAATACGATCGAAGGAACTGATTTCCTTGAAAAGAGATGGTCGGAAAAGAACCTGCTTGAAAGGTTCTCAGAAGCCGTTTCTCTTCTTTTGCAGGCAATACCTGAACTTCAGAAAAAATTTGACGATCTTAAGAAAAAATGCATCGAAGTCATCGCTAAGGCAATTGAAAGACTTTTATCTTTTGGAAAGCAAGAAGGACTTGCTGAGGGGGATTTTAAAGAGTGTCTAAACCCGCTTCAGAATAAAAAAGAGACACTTGAAAAAGCTTACTTCGAGTTAACGAATGAGGAGGTCACAATCCAGAGTCTCTGGACAGGGGTTTCAGAGATTGAAGGCATAGAGGACAGAATACGACAAAACATTGAAGCCTTAGCAATTAAGAAAAAGGGTAAAAAGCCACCGGAGGAAAAACCAAGAAAGCGGATTCGATTACGGGAACTACCAGATGTTCCTAAAGTGATCCGAAATGAGGATGACCTCGGTAAAACATTAAATGGGATTAAAAATGCAGTCCAGAATGTATTGAAAGAAGGAAAAGATGTTGAATTGGATTAGGAGAAGAAAAAATGTTTGGGTTAATAGACATTGTTGTTTCAAAAGAAAAATATTGAAGTTTGGATCAAAACTTGGAGGGTAAAGGGTATGAAGCTTTTTGTAGAAGAAGGTGTAAGTGATATTGTTTACGATGCAGCTTTAGATCAAATCTATGATGAGGCAATCTCATGTCTTTTAAAAACCAAAGGGAATTGGTCAGAAGCAAGCAAAGAATCTGAAAAGAGAGATGTTTTAAAGAGGGTTCAAAAAAACTTGGGTTCTCTAGAAGAGCAAGATATCAGAAGATATCGAAAATTAATTAGTAATTTGTTGTCGCTGGAAAGGGATGACTACGCCATAGGCATACTTAAGGATCTTGTTGGACCCGAAGAGAAAAATTTACTAAAAGATGGACAATTTCAAGAAGTGCACAAAAGGATTATAAGTCCTCCAGGGCTATTGCAGTTGACCGCAACGCCTGGAGGTTTTTGTCTTTGTATGGTGGCTGGTTACTCTGTAGACGTAAATGCAGGGATTACAAATGACTTAAAAGGACAAAATCTGAACCTCTATAATTTTCTTCATGAGGTGTGGGATAATGCAGTGAAAGAGTTACATCCCTTCCAAAGAGGTCATACACATCAGGGAACAAAGCACTGTGGGCGAGTGCTAAGCAACTTGGAAACGCTTATGAATATGAAAACGTTTGGCATTAATTTTCCCATTGGTGTATGGGGAATGCTGAGCATAGCGACGGCACTCCATGACATGGGAAAAGCCGATATAATTCCAGATCCACCTTGGGATACACCCCCTGCAACAGAGGATAAGCACGCGGAGAATGGTGCTAAGTTGATTCAAAAGAACTCAAACGATATTTTTAAACTTAATGCCATTGGTAAAGATGGTTGTGACTTCGTTGCTGAAATTGTTGATCGTCATAACCCTGAACAAAGACTAAATATCATCGATAACGTCAACCATCTAACTATTTCTTCATCTTTAATAAGCATAAGTTTAACTCTAAAAGAAAAACAACAAATTTGTGCACTTTTTCAGTTGTCCGATGTAATGGACATTACTAAAGATAGAGTGTCAGACTCACTATTTGAGATTCTTAAAGAAATATATTTTAGTCTCAAGGACGGGGAAAAGAATAAAGAACGCTACAATAATGTGAAAAAAATGATAGATGCGAGAAGAGGAATTGCTAGTTTTAACCCGGAACCAAGGACCTCAGGCACGCCAGCCTTCATTAGAGTTCAAAAATCTTCGATTTGTAGCTCGGATAAAAATGTGGACAATTCTGTGGACGAGGGGATAAAAAGAGAGAATAAGGATCTCGAAGATACAGGAGCTGCAACAATTCTGGAAAACGAGGGTTGGCCTAGGGAATTGAAACTATAAGAATAATACGTGTTAGAAGGGCTAAATAGTGGATGAGACTGTAAAGAGAGCGATCAAAAAGACAATACTTGCTCTCAGGAAACTCCTTGAACGCCAGGATATTCCCGCTGTTTTAAAGCAGTATGGGATATTTCCTGATGGGCGAAGAGTCCCCGTTGAGAAATTAGCCCTTTTGGATGAAAGCGGTAAGAAGCGCAGAGAGCGCCTTGAAGCGATAATTGATCGAGAGGTTCAGGCAGTTGGTGGAGACCAGAAAGCAGGTGTTGAACGTTACTGCCGTGAAGTTGCTTTCACTTACCTAAACCGACTCATTGCTCTACGCTCAATGGAGGCGCGCGGTCTTTTAGACGAATGTATAAAGATTAGAGAGGACTATGCCGGAAGGAGCCTCAGACACCACAGGTTTTTAAAAGAAAATCCAGGAATCCAATTTGATGCAGAAGATACTGATAGTTTCAAGGCATTTTTACGTTCCGTCTTTCGCGAACTTCAGGATGATATTAAAATCCTATTCGATCCGGATGATGAATACTCCATCATAATGCCCACTCTAAACACACTTAGAGAATGCATCCGTGCCCTCAACGAGGATATTCCTGAAGGTGCTTTCAAAGAGCCCGAACTTATAGGTTGGGTGTATCAATACTTTCAGACAGAAGAAAAGAATAGGGTTTTCGAGGAAGTTCGCACAAAAAAGAAAAAGATCGAAGGCGATGATATTATTCCCGCCACCTCGCTTTACACTGAGCGCTATATGGTTGATTATCTTGTCCAGAACTCACTTGGGGCCATCTGGATGGAGATGTATCGGGATTCAAAACTTTGTGAGAGTTGCCAATATTTTGTGAAGGACCAGGATTTGAAGCCTCGTGAAGCTCGACCAGTAAAATCCTTGACTTTTCTTGATCCTGCCTGTGGCAGTGGACACTTTCATCTGGTTGCTTTTGATTTACTTGCGCAAATGTATGAAGAAGAGATTCGCCTTGCGGCAGAAGGTAAGATTCCAAAAGAATGGGTTGTTCCAAAGGAGAAGATTGCAACGACAATTCTTGAATCTAACCTTCATGGAATAGATATAGATTTGCGTTCGGTACAACTTTCCTACCTTGTTCTCTACCTCAGGATGAGAGAACATCAAGGGTCAGTTGGTGCACCGAAATTACTTCCCGTAAAAGTCAATCTTGTAGCGGCAGATGCCTCCCTGCTTAATACTCCTGAGTTCCTATCATGGTGCGAGGAGAGGTTTAAGGAAGAACCATACGCTATAAATATTATCAAAGGCGTTGTTGGAAGACTGCGCAATCTTTCGGAGATTGGTAGTCTTGCAAGACCTGAAGAGGATTTAAAAGAATTGATTCATAAAGAAAAGGAGAGGTTGCTTTCTGCGTGGAAGAAAGAGAAATCCCCTAAACAGTTTCCTCTTTTTCGGGAGATGTTGACACCTGAGCAACAGGAACTTCCCTTTGAAAAAATTACAGATGATCAGTTCTGGGAAGGGGTACTGAGTCGAGTCACAAAAGCTCTTGACGAATACTATAAGGAAGCATCTGAGCGCGGCGATACGAAAGCTCAGGTTTTCGCTCATGAAGCAAGCCGTGGATTTAAATTCCTCGAGCTTTGCAATAAACGATACGATGTAGTGGCAACCAATCCACCGTATATGGGGCTTCAAAACCTGGGAGACACATTGCGCGATTATATGAATAATTACTATGAAATGGGCAAAGTTGATTTGTTTGCAGCATTTATCATCCGCAACACACAGTTGGCATCTCCTTTTGGCTACATATCCATGATTACTCAACAGTCCTGGATGTTCCTTGGAACCCTAGAACAGTTACGAAAGTGGCTTCTATCGAACATGAAAATTAGAGTTCTCGCTCATCTTGGCCCTGGTGCATTTTCAGAAATTGGCGGTGAAGTGGTTAATACTGCAATGTTTTGCATATGTAAATCGCCTCCTGATAAGAATGGCAAGTCCCGATTCATTTCCGCTGTGAAGGTAAAAGATGTCAAGGGGAAAGAGGAGGTAATCAAGAAAATACCTATCTCTGAAAACAATATTGGTTACTTTATAATAAACCAAAATGACTTCTTCAAAGTTCCTGGTGCACCGTTGAGCTATTGGGTTTCAGATAAAGTTAGAGATACTTTTGCTTCCAATCCTTCGCTTTCTAAATACTCAAAAGCTATGAGAGGTATGGCAACCGGTGACAATCCGCGGTATGTGCGATTTTGGTGGGAAGTAAAACATGAGAAGGGCTCCAATCTGTGGGTAATATATGGAAAAGGAGGTCTAAGGTCGGTTTGGTATGCTGCGTGTGACTCTATTTTGTTATGGTCACAAGCAGCTCAAAAATGGTATGGAACTTCCCCAAAAGCCCGCAGCAATTATCTATCGGGCTATTTTAGTGGAGTTAAGCCGAACAATGCGTTTAAGGAATGTCTATCTGTTTATTCAATAGGAAGCTGGGGGTTGGAGGCAGCCTATCATCCGCCCGGGCGAATAATTGACCAATCCGCAAATCCAGTTTTTTCTGCTAAAGCGAATCTTTTGAACATCATGTCTTACCTAAACTCCCGGTTTGCTAAACTGTTTAGTAACTGTCTGAACCCAACATCCAATGTTCTTGTTGGCGATATTCAAAAACTTCCGTTTCGCAAAGAGCTAATCGAGAGTTCAATTCTGAGAGAATGTGGTCAGGAGTGCTTGAACATTATTAAGTTGTCGGCTTCTTATAACATGATCATAACTGACTTTTCTCATCACTCCTCTGGATCCATACAAAGCCTCCGTGATGTTATATCCGGACGGAACAAAATGATTCAAGAGACAGATAACATGCTTCAGAAATCACAGAACCTTATCGAACAAGAATTAATCCGGGTTTTTGGCTTCTCAGTTGATGAGGAGCAGAAATTCATTGAGGAATCTTCGTCCGTGAAGGAAATCCGGTCGGAAGAACTCTCAGAAGCAACTCCAGTCACGTTATTTGCAGATGAAACGGAAGAACCAATACTTGACTATCTCTCTACAATTATCTTGATGCTTATTGGATTTCGCTGGCCTAAACAGATTGAGGCAAATGAGCCCATCCCAGATTGGACAGATAAGGATGGCATTATCCCCATAACAGAACATACTGAAGAAAAGACTTTGCTTGAACGAATCCGTGATAGAATTGGGGCAGAATTTGGTGAGAATAAAATCGGCGATATTGAGTCAGAGTTTGCTGATATTTTGTATAATGCTGCCAGTAAAAAGGCTGAAATCAGAGGGAAGATACCTCCGAAGAAGAAGCTAACCCTTGCCCAATGGCTTGAGAAGGAATGTTTCAAGCGCCATACAAGCCAGTTCAAAAAGCGACCGGTTGCCTGGCACCTCACAAGCACAAATGGCACATTTCAAGTACTAATTTTTTGTCACAAAATCTCCCTTGATATGTTTAAAAACCTAAAAAATAGGCACCTCGCTAAGGTTCAGAGTTATTACGGTTCACTCCTCGAAAGAGCCCGACGAGGAGAATCCGTTCCAGGCGGGTTGACAGCGGGGAAGCTTTCGGACATCGAATTAGAACTTGAAGAGTTTTCAAATAAGCTCCATAAAATCATAACGATGCCATATGAGCCTTCGATTGATGATGGAGTCCGTATAAATATTGCACCTTTACAGAAGCTTGGTTTATTGGCATCACCGGTTTTAGCTGCTAAGGATGTTGATCGTGCCATTGCTGACCGCAACCGCTGGCGCGAGGAAGATAAACAACAGACTACATTCTGGAATTTATGAAGTCGGAAAAGAAGGGGAGAATTCTGCGTGCTGACTTGCCTGTCAGAAAATGTTTGCAGGCGACAAATCCATTAGCGCCAGAATGCCTAACGACACTTGCTGAGGTAAGAAGGGAATCACAATGCCTCGATTTTAAGAGTCAATTTAATATAAATAATAGAGGAGACTGGGTTGAACTTGTTAAGGATATTGTAGCTATGGCGAATTCGGGTGGAGGTTACATCATTTTCGGTAAAGATAATAATGGAAACCCAACTCACCATGATTTTTCCAATCTCCTTCAAATGGATCAAGCAAACTTGGTAGATAAGATTAGTGTATTTGTGGATGCGGATGTGGGTGACGTTGCTCTTGCAGCATTAGATTACAATGGTGATAGATTTGCAGTCATTCATGTACCAGGAACAACAACTCCAATTATTATGAGAGAAGTTGGTTCATATCCTGATCCTAAGAATCAGGCTAAACAGAAGTGGGTTTTCCGACCAGGCATGATGTTTTTCAGACACGGCTCTAAAAGTGAGCCGGCAAAACAATCGGATATTGACAGGTTCTTTAATTCTTACCTTAAAGAAATGCGAAGCCATCTTATTAGCGGGATGAAAATTGTTACTGAGACTCCTGTAACCCACAAATTGGTTAAGATCCCAAAAGAATTGACTCTCGTCCTAGATGAAGGGGGAGCGCCAATACGTTTTTCGGATGAAAAAGGTTCGATTCCTGTAAAAGGATTGGCTGATGGCAGCCCATACCAGTCGATTGACCAAGAGCTTTTAGGCATCTTATCTGGCATGAGAACCGATCCGAACGATTATGCATCAGAAGCCCAATTATGGAGATTATATGCTCAAAGGAAACAAATAAAAGAAAATGAGGATGCTTTTAGAGTATTGTTGATTTCCTCTCTTTATCGGCACGCTCCACCTTGCTATTGGGCGTCCAAGCTATCTCATGATACGCTTAAAAATACATTGGAGAAGGTATTGAATGCAGATTCCTACCCTTCGGTTAATGCTGCCATATGGGTTGCCTTCTGTTGGGGATCTCCTGAAGCTAAAGAATTATTGGAGGGCGTCAAGAAGAATTCCAAATATCGGAGCGCCAAGAATGCCTCAGCAAAAGCCCTGCGATTACTTGATAGAGGAGATCGAATTCTCCACTTGTGGGAACCAGCATCTATAAAAATTGGTCCGAAAGTTATAGACGTAAAGGGTCTAAAAAACCAGTTTGCTGAGCTTGAAGTAATACTTGATGACTTTTTAAGCAAGAAGGGAAATCAATCAGAAATAAAATTACTTGATAGACTTTGCTATGGGCCGCAAATAGCAGAGAGGTAGGTATGATAATTCAAGAACTGCGAGCTGAATTTAACGAATACTTCCAATCACCTGACGCTGAACTCATCTTATGGATAGACCCAACGGCTCAATGGAAGGGTATTATTGAACACTTTAAAAGGGATTTCAGGCTGGTTGGATACCAAGGAAGCCAGCTTGAGGTGAAGGCAGAGGTTGAGCTTACTTGGGCGAAGGGTAACAGACCTAAGTTTGTTCTTTATCTACCTCGTTTGACCCGTGATACTTTAGCTGTTCTGAAAGAGTATGAATTTTCAGGGAAGGTTTTTGAGGAAACGATACTTCATTGTTTCAGGAGATGGGGTATTGAGTTCGAACGAGAACATGAACCTGAATTGGAAAAAATACTTCCTGTTCTTATTACAAGGTTTGCCACGAAGAATAAATCCTTTTGGCAAAAACAACTCACTCCAGAGAATGTCCGTGCACTTCTTTTCGACGATGAGTCAGTCAGGAAAATGCTGGCAGCCCCTGAGACTACGGCAAAAGAATTGAAGGACAGCGGCGCTTATGAAATATTTTGTGATTTTATAGAAGACAGGTTCGGGGGTCCGAACCTACGTAAGAATAATCCAATTGAATGGGCTCGGCAGTTTACGGCTTATCTTATTCTAACCGAGGTCAGAGTTGGTGCACGACGACATGCTTCATTTCCAAAGTTTGATATTAAGTGGGCAGATGACAAATATGAAGGCGAATGTCTCTCATTTATTAGAGATTGGTTGCGAAATGGAACTTACAAGGAGGATTTTAAAAAGCTCTCCAACGAGATTGAAAAAGCATATGACCTCTCCCTTTGGGCTGCCGGACTTTCTGAATGCCCGACGTGTGAATCTTCTATATCGGTAGAAAAAGCATTAGAGAAAAACATATTAGCCAAAATCAATAATATAAAGACTCTCGATGATCTGCATAGTGTTCTGTCAGTGGAGGTTGAGAATATTGGGCAAATGGCAGAACATTTCTGGTCGCGAGAAGGAGATATCGTCGCATGGAATGCACTTCGATTATCACATAAAATTGTTACAGCAATAGACCATTGTATGGCGGAATTAGAAAGGACTGATTCTCCAAGTATGCTAGTGCGGAAATATACAGGAGAATGGTGGGAAATTGATAGGAATTACAGAGCTTATCGTGCTAAATACGATGGTGAGGATAGACTCAGCAAGCTCTCTCTAAATGTTGCTTCTATTTATAGGGAGTTCCAGAATCTGCTTAATGAAAAATTCTTAAACATGGTAGAAGCTCAAGGAGCCGTGACGATAGAAGGGGTAAAAAAACAATGCTCATTTTGGGCAGAAAGTGTAAGCCCATCAAGAAAGAAAAGGGCTGTATTCCTTGTCGATGCGTTACGTTTCGAGCTCGCTTGTGACTTGAAAGAACGTCTGGAGAAGGCAGTCAGAGATGCTCAAATCAAATGTTTCCCTTTAATTGCTTCAGTTCCAACCCTAACCCCTATTGGCATGGCATCGATTATTTCAGGGGATGAAATTGACATTAGTGCTATTTCCGAAGGGGATTGGAATATAAGAAGTATTAGGAAGGGGGAATCGGGCAATCTCAACTCAGTAGAAGAAAGAAAGAGCATATTGGGGAAAAGGCATTCCAAGGTTGCCTTCTTTAATCTCGAGGAGATACTGAAACCATCTGAGTTAATCATTGGGGATGGAAATCCTATTATCGTATTTACACGAGAAATGGACGGATTGGGCCATGATAGCGGAGTTCTGAACTTATCTCTCGATTATTTTGGCCAATACCTGGAGGGTCTTATCCGTGCAATTAGACGATTGGGATCAATGGGTATTGAAGAAATTCATTTAGTTTCTGACCACGGTTTTGTTATTCTTGATGACATTGCAGACGCAGATAAGGTTACCATTCCAAAAGAATTGGAAGTCTTCTACAAAGGCCACCGATGCCTCGTGGGGCAAAACTTGCCCAAAGAACTTGGGAAAGTTTTCGAACTCCCAAATTCTGACGGTTTGCAATTCTGCGTTCCAAGGGGAATTGGAATTTTCAGGACAAGAGGTGGGAAACAGTTCTTCCATGGGGGCCTTTCTCTTCAGGAATTTATTGTTCCGCACATACATTTATTCTTCGCAAAGGCACAGCCTAAGTACGGAGCGAAGCTTAGGGCTCCAGAAGCAATACGCAATCTAATTTTTGATGTTGAATTGTTGCGGGCAATTCCGACTGAAGGTGTTTTCTTTGGGGCTCCAAGATTCGTGGAAATTGCGGGGGTGTTTCCCAAAGACGGAAGAGAAGTTTTTCGTCAATCTGGTCCTGATATGGTTGTGAATCAAGAAAGTGAAACTTTAAAAGTCAGGCTTCGAATTAAACCAGGGACCGTCTTTAGCTACGGTGATATGTTAAGCCTTGAGTTAAAGGACGCAGATACAGGGGAACTATTGGATAGATCTGAAATCCGTATAGAGGTAGAGTGAAATGAATGTGCAAAAGAATAATGCGGGTAGAAGACCAGATATTGAACTTCTTGATGCTCTGGATCAGAAGGTCGCCGCCGTCTTTCCGGGGAGATTCGTTAAAAAGGAGCTAGTTCGCCGAGTGAAGGCAGGGGCATATCTTCCTGTTTTTGTCCTCGAATATTTACTCAGCCGGTATTGTTCATCTACTGAGCCTGAAGTCATTGAAGAGGGTCTTGATCATGTCAATGAAATAATCGCTGAAAGATTCGTACGGCCAGAAGAGAGTACAAAGGCTCAATCAAGAGTCAAGGAGCTTGGAAGCCACACCATCATTGATAAGATAAGAGTTAGACTTACACCAAGCGAAGATAAATACTGGGCAGAACTTCTTAATTTCAGCCATCAATATATTCACATCCCAGACCATTTTGTCAGGGAATATGACCGACTCCTTCAAGGAGGACTTTGGGCTCAGGTAGATTTGATTTATTCATACGATGAAGAGAAAAAAGGACGAGTAAAGAGTCCTTTCATTGTCCAGAACATTCATCCAATCCAGATCGCTACCTTCAAATTGGACGAATACTGTAAAGCGCGGGAGCAATTCACAACGGATGAATGGCTAGATCTCCTCGTAAGATCGATAGGGATTGAGCCATCCATGTTTGACAAGAGGGAGAAATTACTGTTCATCTCGCGGCTGCTGCCCTTCGTAGAAACTAACTTTAACCTGGTTGAATTAGGTCCTCGTGGTACAGGCAAATCTTTTGTGTTTCAAGAGATCAGCCCCTATTCAATTCTTCTCACTGGACCGACAACCGTTGCAAATCTTTTCTACAATATGCGAACCCACGAAATTGGACTTGTGGGAACATGGGATGTTGTTGCCTTTGATGAAGTCGCTGATCTGGAGAAAATGCCCAAAGAAGTTATGACGACTTTGAAGACATATTGTGAATCTGGGATGTTTGCAAGAGGACGGGAAAACTTACAAGGAAGAGCTTCTCTTGCGCTCTTTGGGAATACGAATCAACCTGTTGATGTACTTGTGAAGACTTCTCATTTATTCGCTCCGATGCCATCCCATGTTAGGAATGACATGGCATTCCTTGACAGGCTTCATTTTTATCTTCCTGGTTGGGAAATGCCTAAGATGGAAAATCGTTTTCTCACAAGTCATTACGGCTTTGTCGTTGATTATCTTGCAGAAGCATTCAAAGAGATCCGAAAGCAGAACTTTACTGAAATTGTGGATCGATTTTTCCGATTAGGTTCGCACCTAAATACTAGGGATGTCAAGGCGGTCAGGAAAACAGTTTCTGGTTTCATTAAACTAATGAATCCATCTGGAAATGTCGATCGAAATGATCTTGAGTCCTATTTAGAAATCGCACTTGAGGGGCGAAGGCGAGTGAAGGAACAGCTTAAGAAATTAGGGGCCTACGAATACTATAAAACAAGTTTTTCCTATATTGATGAAACTACAGAAACAGAAAAGTTTGTTGCCGTTCCTGAAATGGGAGGGAGTCATTTAATTTCACCCGATCCTATGCCCCCAGGATCTGTATATGCAGCCTCAGTGGGGACTGGTGGGAAGATCGCCTTTTATAGGCTTGAAGTTGCAACATCTCCAGGCACAGGAAAAATCAAGATATCTGGGGCGATAGATACGACGCTTCGACAATCGGTTCAGACCGCATGGTCTTATTTGAGTTCCCGAAAAGAACAATTGGGAATTTCTGATATTTTTAATACTCAGGATTTTCATTTCCAGGGGGTCGATTTGCTCAGCAACCATGAAGGGTGCGAGGCAAGTGTTGCAGTATTTGTCGCCATATATTCTGCAGCTTTGAATAAACAAATAGTACCTGCTTTAATAATTCTGGGTGATATGACCGTTCAAGGCAATGTTAAGGGTTGCAGATCTCTCATTGAACCTCTACAGCTCGCTATGGAAAATGGTGCAAGACGAGTGCTGCTTCCCACTGAAAACCGCCGTCATTTCCTTGAGGTTCCCGCTGACACGGTGGAAAAGGTAGACCCAGTCTTTTATACAGACCCAGTGACAGCCGCAAACAAGGCTCTTGGATTACATTAAAAAGTAATCTAGGTTTCTGCTTTAATCAAAAAGATTGTTGATCATCATTCGGTATAGAGCGGAATAGGCGGAATAGGGTCTTGGGGGAAGCCGTGGGGTCATCTTTATTCTTGACTTTAGCCTTAGTGAGACAGGAGGATCCTGGTTCAACAAGTGGAACGGGGAGCGTTCAGACATGCAATATGTGAAGCCAGGGCTTGTCAGGCAGGGGGTCAGGCAATCGTAATAAAGTATTTTTTCTTTCCTTTCTTGCTTAAATCTTCCTTCAACTTCTCGACCTTTTCCCTGAGAAGTTTATCTCTACAGAGTATGTTCTAAAATTCAATGATCGCCTGGCTTATCCTCATCGGGCTCCTGCGAAAATGATTGGCAACTTCTTTTACCATATGGCCCGATACGACTCTTGCCAGATAGGCAACCATACCCCGGCCATGAGCCCCGTCGCGTTCACGGCTCATAGAATATAACCGGTCCAACCCAACCACCAAAACCTTGCTCACTTCGCTTGGGATAACCTCGATCGCAATGTCATAAACCAGGTTTTCCATCTCTTTCTTTTCAACCTCAATACGGTCAATGAAACTCTCCTCTCCGAGATACCGCTGGTCCTTAACCTCATAAAACTTCTTCTGATGTCCGTCGTGGAGCCCCTCCAAAATCAATTGCCGATATTTCCGCCTGGTCAGAGATCTATTCTCTCCAAATTGCCCCCAACATCAAATCTTTGTCAAGCAGCCTCCCTTCCCCCTTCCCCCAAATAGTTTAAATGGCTTGCCCATAAGTATCTTTCGAGGTCCATTACCAACTTCGCCCGAACCGGGTTCAAATGGATATACCTAACCAATTCCAGCAGATAGGCATCCTTGTCACATAAGATCGCCCTGTAATGCCCCTGAAAAAGGTGTCCTACCTTCCAAAGGGAGAGTAGAATGGCATTAATTTTATACTTCTTCGGACTCCTCTTCATTTCTAACGAAAAAATTTTTTCTTGACATTTTTTTCAAGTTTATCTACTTTTTGCTTTAACGTTAAATCAATGGAAAAGAGACCTACCATTAAAGATATCGCTAAGATTGCCAAGGTTTCGAATACCGCTGTTTCAATGGCGCTTCGGGGGCACACCCGCATCAGCCTGGAAACTCGTCAAAAAATTCTCCGTATAGCAAAAAGACTGGATTACCAGCCCAATTTTATTGCCAGAAGTTTAGTCATGAAGAAAACAAACACCATCGTCAGGGACGGGATTGGGGTCAGGTCTTGCAATCATACAATTGATTTTATGACCCCTCCACCCGTTTAATTGCCCGGCTTATAGTAGCATAATGGAAACCCAGATGTTCAGCAATTTCCTTCATGCTATAACCATAACGAACATAAACTGCATAAATGGTCTTATCCTCAGCTTTTCTCCCTTCCCCCTTTTTCCCTTTAAAGAGCTCACTGAGTGAGGGCCTTGCCACATACCTTTGGAGTCTGGGCACCTCTTTTATTTTCTCCTTCTCTTTCAGGAACCCACCTAAATTCTTGATAAATTCTTCCGTCCCCCAAAATATCTGCCCCCTTAAGGTCTCCCATGGCGATTCCTTATCGACCCCCTCCATCACAAATTTCCTATATTTCTCCATGGCTACGCTTTTTCTCTCATCAAATTGTGAAAGTATCCAATCAATAGTCAAAAAGGCAAACCTCTTTACTAATCCAATGGTAGCTCTATAACTGCTCCATCTCCACTGCTCTGGCCTCTTTATTAAACCAGCCCGTACAGGGTTTAAGACCACATACCGGCAGAGGGACAATAAATGATTATCCTTCTCCACTATGATCGCCTTATATCTCCCCTGGAAAAGATGTCCTACCCGTCTATACCTTTGATTGAACCATTGAGTATATACCCCATTCAATTCTCTCATTCCTGTTGATAAATTGCCGTTAGGGGTTTCGATCAAAAGATGATAATGATTCTCCATAAGGCAGTAGGCATGACAGAGCCATTGAAACCTCTCCACAACAATCGATACTACATCTAAAAATCCGCCTCTATCCTCATCATCTATAAAAATAGCTTGCCTGGCATTGCCTCTGGATGTGACATGATAGACAGCTCCTGGGAATTCAATCCGCAAAGGTCTCGCCATGGGAACACCATATCAAACAAATTGTAGTATTGCAAGACCTGACCCCATTTTCTCTGGTTCGCTGCGCCTCGGAAGGTACGCACTCCAAAGAGATTAGGGAAAAAGAGAGTAGAATTGCCTAGAAAATAGGTTTCAAATGCCCCCCCCTTTGCTGAAGGGGGGGTGAGGGGGAATTATCGATTTTCATGGTTCGTGCCTGCCTGCGGTAGGCAGGGATGACGAAGCCGTCATGAACATTACATTAATTTTATACTTCTTCGGACCCCTATTCATTTCTAACGAAAAAAAAATTTTCTTGACATTTTTTTTTACTTTATCTAACTTTGCTTTAACGTTAAATCAATGGCAAAGAAACCTACCATTAAAGATATCGCTAAGATTGCAAAGGTTTCTAATACCGCTGTTTCAATGGCGCTTAGGGGGCACACCCGTATCGGGCAGGAAACCCGGCGGAGAATTCTCCGCATTGCAAAGGATCTGAATTACCAGCCCAATTTTATTGCCAGAAGTTTAGTCATGAAGAAAACAAACACCATCGGGCTTATCATCACCAGCATCCTGAACCCTTTTTACCCGGAACTGGCAAAAGGCATTGAAGATAAGGCAATGGAGCTGGGCTATAACATCATCCTTTGCAGCACGAATTATGATTTGAGATTAGAAAAATATTTTATCAATATTCTTCGGAGCAAAGGGGTCGATGGCATTATCTTTTCATCTGTGGAGGTTCGCGATCCGAATATCCGGCCTCTCATTAAAGACCATTTCCCCTTCATCTTGGTCAACCGTAGGATTCACAACCCATCGCTCAATAAAAAAATTGATTACATCGTGTTCGACAATTTCTTAGGTGGTTATATGGCTGTCGAGCACCTCTATCAATTGGGACATCGTCGGATTGGTATCATTGCAGGAGATTTGAAGACTTCCACAGCCATCGAGAGATTAGAAGGGGCTAAAAATTTCTTCAAAAAGGTGGGTTTAACCTTTGAAGACAGCCTTATGATCGATTGCAATTTCTCTAAAGAATTGGCTTATCAAGGGACAAAAAAATTCCTTTCCATGAAAAATCCGCCCACGGCTATCTCTGCACAAAATGATTATATGGCGCTGGGGGTAAGAGAGGCCGTTTTGGATTCAGGGCTTAAAATTCCTGAAAATATGGCGTTAATAGGGTTTGATGATATCGCTTTTAGTGCCACAAAGGGAGTTGAGCTTACCACCATCAGACAGAAGAAATATGACATGGGGACATTAGCTGTTGAGGTTTTAGTTGAAAAAATTGAGAAGAGAAGCCCCCGGGCAGTTACCCAGATCACGTTGGAACCCGAAATTATTATCCGTAACTCATGCGGTCATAGGCTGTACGGATATCAAAACGAAAAGAGTTTAACTATAAACGTCTCTCAGAAGAATCCCAATGTCCAGATAGGGCATTTCAACTGAATGGGATATGGCCTCCCATGAATAGATACAGAATCCGGCCTGTCACATTATCACGTGTCCTAGCCGAAAAGGGTATCATGACTTTTTTATCCTATTATGGCGAGAAGATCTGGAGGCCTTATATTTTTTGGATCATTGAAGGGGCAAGCAAGAATATCCTTGTTGATACTGCAATCCATGCAGAGGATTATAAATGCTACCATTCGGGTTTTAGAAATTTGCCCATCGAGCATCTGTTGAGCTTTGAAGAAGGACTTTCCAAGGCCTCTTTAAAACCCGATGACATTGATCTGGTCATTCAGACACACCTCCATTTTGATCACTGTTACAACACTGCCAAATGCAAAAAGGCTAAAGTGCTCGTTCAAGAAGAGGAATTGCGGTTTGCCAAGAAACCTCATCCTGTCTTTTCCACGATGTATTCGAAATCCCTTTTGCATGGACTGAAGTTTGAGACCATCCGGGGCCGTAAAAAAATCCTTCCCGGGATTGAGGTCATCCCGGTCCCAGGCCATACCCCTGGGTGTCAAGCCGTTGCTATTGAAACAAAGGCGGGACGGGCCATTATTACAGGTTTTTGTTGCATCAAAGAAAATTTTGATCCACCTGAGGATATCAAAGAGAGAGTTTCACCCATCGCAGGATACCCGCTGATCATTCCAGGGATTCACTTCGATGCCTATATGGCCTATGAAAGTCTTAGAAAGATAAAAAGACTTGCTGACATTTTGCTTCCTGTCCATGAGCCAGAGCTCATGAATATAGAGATTATTCCAGATGATGATTCTCGGTAGTTAAAACGCAGAGAAGGGGGAAATA
>Ga0315279_10003465_pt1 | contig 21935 bp, 20 predicted proteins | sample YL17G06_20_MG_FD_203694 | JGI IMG/M metagenome (GOLD analysis project Ga0315279, IMG submission 203694) | Sediment microbial communities from Yellowstone Lake, YNP, Wyoming, USA - YL17G06_20 | ecosystem: Environmental > Aquatic > Freshwater > Lake > Sediment | place: USA: Wyoming | collected... | reverse complement strand
GCTCTCTATCCTGCTTATCTTATCCCCCATGTCCAGAACCTGCTGCTTCTTGCTTATCTGGCTTGTAGCCGCAGCAATAGTCTCTAATTTACTCTGGAGGTCCTCGCTCATCTTCTGCATCATCGCCAGCTGCTCGGCGCTGGTCTGGGCAGTTGCGCCCTCTGGTACCTTAATTCCGGATATAGACCTCTGGAGCTCGTCCATCCTCTTCTGCATTCTCTCGAGCTCGTCCTGCTTGACTTCTGGCGCTTTCCTCATTCTGAGCGGTGGCTGTTCGCCATATTCCGCCCCCTCTGGATAGAAACGCCTTGGCCTTCTCTTTGGCTCCTCGTACTCCTCTTCTTCCTCAGTTTCTTTCCTTCGCTTCTTTTTAGGGGCCTCTTCCTCGTAATCCTCTTCCTTCCCCCGTCCCCTTATCACTATCTTGTACTTAGGTTCTTTTTCCCCTTCTCTAGGCTCCTCGATTTTTTCCATATCTTTCTTGATAATCTCTACCAACTTATGCAAAGTCCGCTTCAAGGCCAGCTTAGATTGAGCCACAGTCGTTCACCAATCGTATGTTTATGGTTGTCCCTACCCGGTTCGCGTATATGCACCTTTCCCCGCCGGGCAGAAAGGAGCCGGATATGTTCATATTGCTACAATTAATATAATCTTTAATAATAAAGTTTATCCCACGAATAGGGTTAGTCGCGTTTATGTACAGATAATCGCCACTAGCGCAGCCGATAGAGGCAGCATAATACTCGCCGTAGTCGGGCAGGTAGACCTTTTCTTTCATATAACTGTACTCCATGTTCTGCAACAGCTTTAACGAATAGAAGACTTTGGCATCCACATATTCCGCAACATCCTGCATTTTGTTCGTCATCTCGATGTTCTTGAGAGTACTGACATAACTGCTCAGGCTTATCCAGACTGCTATCAGGATGATTACGGATATAGCCGTCTTTATCGCCAAAGTGATGCTTGCAAATCCCTTTTTCATTTTCTCCCCTAACAAACATCTATAGACACTTGCGGAGTCGTGCCTATTACTCCCTCTTTTTTGATGTTCAAGCTGGCAAAGGGGCCGTTCTTACCCCTGACGCATGCGCTGCCAGCGGTTACGTTGATATTGGTGTAGCATATCGAAATCTCTGCCTGACCGGGTCCGCTAGCCTGCGCCCCGACATAGACATTATCTATCGTCGTGTATCTGTACATCTTGATATGCGTTGAGGCGTCATAGCTGTAGTTAGCATCGCAGCCGGTTGTTGTAGCGATGCTGCCGGTATAGCCCAGGATAACCGCTTTCTGGTTTATCATAAGGACGGGCATCAGGCTGCCGTAGAGGCTGGTCGTGGTGTTCCTGAGCTCGAAATAGCCGTCGGGATAGTAAATCTCGTATCTGGTCGTGAAGTTTATGTCGCCATGGGCCGTCGACTTAATGACAGAATCCAGCGATATCATCTGGTTTACAAGGTTCTTTATCCTACCGGGCTCGTTGAGTGTCGGGATACTAGAGCTTGCCCAGATATAAGCGGACATAGTGGCTGTGACCATTATTGCCAGTACTAGGACAAAGGATACTACTTCCGAGACGCCTTTGCGCATAAAGGACCCCCTATATAGTAAAGAATAAAAACACTATTGAGTTTAATATAGCTATCCCCTTTCATGAAGCTGATTTTATGCTACAATCTTTGGCTATAACCCCGGACGGGAACAGAAGGTATGCGAAGAAGCACGGTCTCACTCTTGAGGAGTCCTACCGAAAGGGATTCGAGAAGGCGGAAGAGGTCCTTGACTGGTGCCTGGAAGTGCCTACCCTTAAGAACGCGACGATGTATGCCCTGTCCTCCGAGAACTTCAAGAGGAACAAAGAGGAACTGGAAATATTATACTCCCTTTTCGATTATTATTTCAAGCAGCTCGCTAAGAACAGGAAAATCCATGACCGCGAGGTGAGGGTGAGGGTCATCGGCAGAACGGAGGATCTAGAGCCCATCAGAGACGCGATAGACGAGCTTCACGCAGCCACAGAGGACCACACCAGATACACGCTCAACATCGCTTTGGGCTATGGCGGAAGGGCGGAGATAATAGACGCGATCAAGAAGGCGGCGAACAACGGCGGAATAGACAGCCTGACTGAAAATAACTTTTCTCAATACTTATACCAGCCAATGGATATCGACCTGATGATAAGGACAGGAGCTAGCCACAGATTGTCTAACTTCCTGATCTGGCAGGCTTCATACGCTGAGCTGTACTTCTTAGACAAACTATGGCCCGAATTCGAGAAAGAGGACTTCCAAGAGGCCATCGACTTCTTCAATCAGACAAAGAGAAACTTCGGCAAGTAGGGCCATAGTCCAGGCTTCATCCACAGATGTTTCACCATCTCTCCCGGATGGTCCATATCGCCGTATTCCTCAATCAGCTCATCGACCCTGTTATCAACTATCTTGGAAAACAGCTCATCATAGTTAACTTTGTCCAAGAATTTTCTCAGCCGTAAGTGGATTTTCAAGTCTCTCCCATACTGTTTTCTCCACTCTTTTTCGTAATATGCCAGATCCCGTTTATCGATAGCCTCAGCCAGTATTTCAGCGCACTTGCAGCCGAAGATGATTCCGCCGCCTGTAGTAGCCTTTACCTGGCCAGCTGAGTCTCCTACAAGCGCTTTGTTGCCAGATATAGTCTTCTGTTCCGGATCAAATATTGGAATGAGCGCTGACTGGACCGCCTTTATCCTCCTGATCTGGAACCGCTTGGAAAAAGCGTCAAAATTCTGCTTCGGATTGCCACGAGAGACACCGAGTCCTATCTCCACATTTTTTTCATCAAACGGTATCAGCCACCCGAAGAAACCCGGAGCGAAGTCCCCGAAATAGAGCTGCACAAAATCCGGGTTGATTTTTTTCTTCAATTGCGCCTTCACCTGGTAAGCGAGTATATAGCTGTGCCTGACACCCATTGACTTGGCAACAGCTGAGAGCGCACCATCCGCCCCTATAATGAAGTCGTCTTTCTGACCGGTCCAAGTTTTCCGATATTTTATCTTGCATCCCTTATCCCCCGCCTCCTTCACCAGCTCTTTCTGCAGCTTTAGCCTGTCGAGCACCAGGGCCTGGCTAATCTTTTTCTCGATTTTGAACTCTTGGCTGTCTGAAAAGAACTCCGCCCCCTTGACCTCGTTCAGCACGCAGTCATCATAATCGATATCCAAAGTAGCGAGGCCAGTTTTAGATAGCAGGGAAGAGCATGGCTTCTCGACCATAGTTTTGTTCTTCTCCCAAATTTCCTGTTTACCCAGTATCCTGCCCAGATAGCACCCGACTATGCCCGCGCCTATAATCATGCATAAATTTATATAGCTTATCCTTTAAATTCTATAAGTGATTTTTGTGAAAGTCGCGATAACCTCATCCTTAATCTTCTTCGGCGCGATTAGCCGAGTCCTAATGGCCGGCCTTCCTAACATAGAACCGGTCATGCTGGTGACTCTGGCCTCGGGCGTGAAATACGGCTGGAGATATGGCCTATTGACCGGGCTGCTGACGATGATGCTTTCCGACTTAATTATCTACGGAACAATACCCTATTTTGCGTTGGGCCTGCCTTTGGGCTTTATCGCCCTGACAAGCCTGATGACCAACACGACCTATGGTTTGATAGGGCTGCTATCCGGATTCTTCAAGAAACACACCAAGAGGATAGAGCTAGCTGGCGCCGCATTAGTTCTAACTCTGATTTACGACTTGATAACCAATATAGGAACGGCCTTCATCGCCAACATAACTATCGTCCAGGCGCTCTTGCAGGGGATTCCGTTCATGCTTTTACATGTTCTAGGTAATGTCCTGATTGTAGGAATATGCGCCCCATACCTGTTGAGACTGATGGCCTTTGCTGAGAACAAAGCGCGCGCTACCGAGCCCAAACCCACTGGTTGGAGGATTTAAAATGAGGAAGAGTCTAGCGCTAGCCTTTCTATTCCTAGTGCTAGCCGGCTGTATAGGCCAACCTAAGCTCGGCACAAACCAGATTCCCGTGAAGCTCATAATCAACTATTCCGACCATGTCCAGACTTTCGACGTCAAAGTCTCGGAGAACACCTCAGTCTTTGATTTGCTGAAGCAATACTCTGTGCTGGATTACGCTACTTCTGCCTTCGGGGCGTTCATCAACAGCATAAATAACGTTTCAAACGCCGGTGACAAATACTGGATGTTCTATGCCAACGGAAAGCAGGCTGACGTCGGGGTGTCCAGCTATTTCATAAATGACAGCGTAATAATAGAGATGAGGTACGAGAAACCGAACTGGTAGCCTATAAGATTTTTAAACAATTGAACTGCTAATATAACTCCTAATTGTGTGATACGATGCAGATAAGAGTGCAAGTCGGAGATTTTCGCCTCGAAGAGAAAGAGAAGAAAGCCATAAACGAGGTGCTCGACTCAGGAAGGATATCCGAAGGCAAGAAAGTCAGGGAATTCGAGCAGAAGTTCGCCCAGTTCATTGGCACTAAACACTGCGTAGCGACCAGTTCTGGATCGGGAGCCATGATAACCGGCCTCTCTGTATTGAAGTTCTACGACAAGCTGAACATAAAGAACGGGGCGAAAGTCATAACCACGCCCCTTACCTATATCGCCACTTCAAATTCCATATTGATGTCTGGATACGAACCGGTCTACGTTGATGTTGACAGGAAAAGGCTGGTCATTACTCCGGATTCTATCAAGGCACATCTAGAGAGCGTGGACGACACTTCTAATTACAAGATAATACTGCCCGTACACTTGATGGGCTATGCTGCGGAGATGGACAAAATCAACAAGATTGCGAAAGAGCACGGTCTTGTGACCATCGAGGACTGCGCACAGGCTCATGGCACGCTCTACAAGGGAAAGAGGCTCGGGTCTTGGTCTTTATGGGCAGATTTTTCATTCTACATAGCTCATAACATACAGGCTGGAGAGATGGGCGCGATCACGACTGATGATTATGAGATAGCCAGACTGTCGAAAAAGTTCAAGGCCCAAGGAAGGATGTGCGACTGTCCTGTCTGTACTCGAATGCAGGGCGCATGTCCGAAACTGTCCAAAGGAGAGGAGGATGTAGACCCGAGATTCACCCATGATATTCTAGGGGCAAACTTCAAGCCGATGGAGTTCCAGGCTGCTCTCGGACTAACGCAGCTGGAAAAAGCGGAGTGGATAATTCAGAAGAGAGCGGAGAACGTGAAGCACCTGAATGAGGGTCTTTCCAAGTTCTCGGATGTTCTTGAACTGCCAATCTATTCGAAAGAGACCAGCTATCTCGCTTACCCCGTTGTGATAAAGAACTCAAATAAGATAAACCGAAAGAGGATGAGGAAAGAACTGGAAGACAGGGGCATAGAGACCCGCCCACTTTTTGGGAGCATACCGACCCAGCAGCCAGCCTATAAAGAGTTCAAGCCGAAATACGAGGGGAAGCTGCCAAACGCCGATTTTCTCGGTCTTAACGCTTTCTATATTGGAGTTCACCAGTACCTGACGCAGGAAGATTTGGACTATGTTATCAAGTCGTTCGCAGAGATTCTAAAATAACGGCGGAATCCAGATGAAAAAAAGGCACATAATCTCCTTTGCCATCAGCCTAGTATTACTACTGGTCCTCTTCTCCAGGGTCGACTTCTCAGAGGTCTCTTCTATCCTGTCCAGAGCGAATCCATTCTATATATCACTGGGTGCTATCTGTGCCTTTACTGTCCTTAGCCTCAGGCTTACTAGGTGGCAGGTCTTCCTTGACGCGTACAAGCTCAAGATAAAAAAGTTCGATTCCGCTTCCTCCTACCTCGCCTCCCAATTTTTGGCTAATCTGACGCCAGTCCGTGTCGGCGAGGCGTCCAGGGCCTATTTCCTCAAGAGAAGATACAAGACCTCTTTCTTCTACATCATCCCCGCCGTCCTTATTGAGAGGTTCATAGACACCGCTGTCCTGCTGTTAGTTTCACTGGTCTTCTTCGCGTTCTTCTCGTTCTTCGTCTCCACAGCGCTCCAACTGATGCTGCTGATTGTCTCCTTCCTGCTTCTGGTTTTCTTGGTGGTGCTCATGGACAAGAGCCTTGCCGCGTGGTCTTCAAAGCAATTTTTCAGGCTGTTCAGCTTCATACGGGTGGTCAGGAAAGTAAAACCCGACCTGGAAAAGAAGATGGAAAACTTCTACAAGGGACTATCCGCCCTGAAGTCGATGAAGACGTTCCAGATTTTCGTGCTGACCTGCCTCTGTTACGTGTTCGAAGGCGCCATCCTCTATCTCGCTGCCCTATCTCTATCCGGCCCCTATCTTCCATACACGTTTGCCGTTGGCTTTATGGCGCTTGCATGGATAGGAGGGGCTCTAAGCACCCTTCCTGGAGGGATTGGGTCGATGGAAGCGATACTTTTCACACTGCTGCTGTTGATAGGCTTCGCCGCGCCGCTCGCCCTCTCCATAACCATATTATACAGGTTCGTTTCTTTCGTATTAGCAGTGTCATTCTGCTCGATATTCTTTTTCAGGGAGACAAGGTGATGATATGGACCTTAGCGTCATACTGGCAACTTACAACGAGAAAGAGAACATAGAGGACATGGTAAACCGGGTAGATAGAGAGTGCGAGAAGAACGGAATCTCCACAGAAATAATAGTGGTGGATGATAACAGCCCGGACGGCACTGCGAACATAGTCAGAAGGATGATGAAAAAAAATAAGAACCTGCGGCTAATCGTCAGGCAGAAGAAGGAAGGGCTCGGAGCCGCTCTATTCCATGGCTACCGCGAGGCGAAAGGCAGAGTTATAGGGAGCAGCGACGCGGATTTGTCTATCAATCCTAAATATATCCCAGTTATCTACAGGAAGATACAGTCCGGCTATGATGTTGTGACCGGCTCAAGGTACATGTCCCAATCGAGAGTTGTTGGAAAGCCCGCCTATAAGGTCTGGGTGAGCAAAGGAGCGGCCCTAGTCGCCTCCATCCTGCTCAATATGAGACTCCATGATTACACCCTGAACTTCAGATTCTTCAAGAAAAAGGCGCTCTCAAAAAAGCTCAGGTCAACCGGGAATGTGCTGCTGGCAGAATTCTTATACTCTGCGAAGAAGAACGGTCTCAAGATAAGCGAGGTACCGATAACCTTTGTCGAGCGAACGAGAGGCAAGTCGAAGATGAAGCTGGGCAGAGAGATATTCCTGTTTTTGATCGGGATGCTAAAGCTAAGATTCAAAGTATAATTCTAACCCCTTGTATGCCAAGGGTACGAAGGAAACGATGAACCCAACCAAACTCAGAAGCCAGAACCACTCGTAATAGCTCGGTTCCCTATATTCGAGCAGCAGGCTTTTTGTGCCGTTTATCCCATGCAAGTCGAAGGAGATGAATCCATTTTCATCTGATTTTAGCTCTATGGTTGAATCATTGGTTTTCCAGAACGGGTACCAAGTCTCGCTTATCCTGATCGGAATGGTGGCTGTGGAGTGATCCATCAGGGTTACTCTCATCGTCCTTAAATCCAGTCTCTCTACCGATGATAATGTTGGAGCTTTGAAATACATGATATCTTTTACCTGGTATAAAACGAAATCGCCGAAGTCCATCACCTTTTTCAGACTAGGATCATTGTCAAATACTTCCAGTACTCCTGCTTTTTTATCCGCAATCACATAACGGACATCCTGCAGCCTGAAATAATCTTCATAGTTCTGGTTCACCAATTCGCAAGGTTTCTCAAATACGAGCGACTTTCTCGAAAACACCCTGTCAAAAGAAAACAGCCTCTCAGAAATCGGTTGTCTTCCGATACAGTTGAATAGGGTCTTGTTGCGCGTGAAATCGAACCTTTTCGGGGGCAGTGAGAAATCATATTCACCGGCGTCATTTTCAAAGCCGCGCTGGGCCGCCATGAAGAGCAGTGGACTATTCACCTCTGGCTGGAAAGAGACCCTTCCGTTTTGGTCCATCAGCTCAAATGCGTTATCATACTTGAGGTAGTCCTGACTCGCATAAACGGGCGTCAACACGAAATAAACCACCTGAACCACCATGAAGAACGTGACAAGATACTTTAACTTCCTCAGGCTGATGTTCTTTGCAACCAGTATTGAGAAAGGAAGCGAGAAGAATATCACGACCCTATCGAGCGGCATGACAGAATTGCTTAGACCAAGAATGACATACACAACAGTCACAACAATTGCGCTCCAGACAATGAAACGAGAGTCGACGTCTTTCTTCCGCGCAACAGCTATAAACCCAATCAGAGCTAGGATAGTCGCCAATCCCCCCAGAACAGTCGAAAGGCCGTTTATATAGAAACCGAAAAGTCTGTATACCGCTGTGATTGGAACCATCGCGAGCCAGCCCTCTTGCTCCCACCCGAAACTCGAATTGCTGTTCTCTGTGATGAAAGGCAGAACCCAGAAAGAGGAAATTAGGCCGCCAAAGAGCATGATTCCAAGGAAATTGCGCAGTTTCTTCTTTGAGTTTGCATGGCGGTAGGATACGGCGAAATAGATTATGGCAAAAAGAATGAACATCGCGCCTATTATGCTGTGAGCCAGAACCGTAGCACCGAGGAGGATAGCCACTGGTGTGATATACTTATAATCATCGGTCTTCAGAGTTTTTACAAAATATTTCAGGAACAATAGGCCTATTGGCAGGGCGACCATGCTGGGGAAGGTGCCCATGTCAAACAAGTAGTTGAAGTTCATCGTGAAAGAGAATATTAAAGTCGAGGCCAGAACCTCTTTGGTCGACAGCTTCAACTCCTTAACGAACAGATAGAAGGCTATTGGAGCTACCAGGAAGAACAGCAGGAAAGTGAACTTGAAGGCCATCACATCGTCCAACGGAAATATAGACGATATCGCGTATGCCATCGGTGGATAGAACTTCATCAGAGGCTCCCCCCCGAACCAGAACGGGTCCCAACCCGCCAGGCCGTAGGTCTTGAACATATCTATTAGGTGGATATGGGCGGGCGCATCCCCTCCTGCCATGATTTTTTCATCGAAAGGATAGGGGGAAATGAGTAGCCTTCCCAGAACGCATACAAAGATAACCAGCATTATCGCTTTCTTTTTGTCCAAACGTTCACATCCAATACGTTTAAATTCGTAATCAGTGCTATTTATATACTTTTTTGATAGATAAACATAGCTGATTTAATGGCAAAAATAGTTTTTCTTCAGAACATCTGGCACGAGTATTTGGGGGTTATGCAGCTCTCTGCCGTCCTGAAAGAGCATGGCCATGAGTGCGATGTCCTACTGGGCGACCAGGCTTACCTAATCAGAGAACTTAAGAAGAGCAAACCAGACCTGATTGCGTTCTCAGCTATGGTTATACAAGAAGACTGGGTTCTAGAAACAGCAAAAGCGGTAAAGAGGGCAGGCATAAAGGCCCCAGTGATAGTAGGGGGGCCGCATCCCACGTTCTATCCTGATTTTATAAAAGAGAAATCGATAGACATAATTTGCATCGGCGAGGGGGAATATGCGCTCCTGGATCTGATGAACGCGATAGAAAAAAGAAAGGACATAACCAAAATCAAGAACCTATGGGTCAAAAAGAAAGGGAAAATCTATAGGAATGATCTCAGGCCGCTGATACAGAACCTGGACGAACTGCCGCTGCCGGACAGAACCCTCTATAAGAAATACGATTTTTTCAGGAAGCAGGAGTCGGACGACGTGATGATAAGCCGAGGTTGCCCGTTCAGATGCAGCTTCTGTTTCAACCACAAATGGTGCCAGATATACGCGAAGGGGGGCAGCACAATCAGATTCAGGTCTGTAGACGATTGCATCCGCGAGATAAAAGAGCTGGCAAAACGCGGCTCAAAGATGATTATGTTCATAGACAGCACGTTCAACATAAAGAAAGATTGGCTTATGAAGTTCCTGAAGAAGTATAAGAAAGAAATCAAGATTCCGTTCAGCTGTAATATAAGAGCGGATCTGCTTGACGACGAGCTGGCCAAAGCGCTCAAAGACACGCGCCAGTGCGACTCGATAAGGTTTGCAATCGAAGTCGGAGACGAAAAACTTAGGAATACCGTTCTGAGAAAAGGCCTTACCGACGCGAAGATATGGAATGCCACTAGATTACTCAAGAAGTACAGACTGCCAATAATAACTTTCAACATGTTCGGCCTGCCTGACGAAACTATCAGCCAGGCGTGGAAGACGATCTACATGAACAGAAAAATCAAGCCGGACGTGATGAGCTGCTATGTCTTCCTGCCGTTCCCGGGCCTCGAGATAACGGAATACGCTATCAAGAAGGGCTATGTCAAGCGCGAGGACCTCAAGAAACTCGGCGTTAGTCCATATAAGATGCACAGGAGCATAATCAAGCAGAAGGATATAGACGAAGTCACGAACCTCCACAAGTTCTCCATATTCCTGGTGAAACATCCAAGGTCGGAGTTCTTCATAAAATACCTGATAAAGCTGCCGCCCAACGTCCTATTCGACTACTTCTACAACATCACCCAGGGCCTAGAATGGATGAGATGGATGAGAGCCAGTCCGCTGAGGATGGTTGCAGAAATCATCAAGAACTACAAGGAAGTAAGCTAGTCTCTGGTTCTGAATAAATCGAATCTGACATTCACTATAAGCACTGCTAGCCAGAAGAAAGCCAGCAACGGCATATAACCATAGAACTCGGGCGTTTTGTATTCCAGGACTATCCCCCTCTCCCCGTTTATTTCAGGGATTGTGAACACCATGAAGCCGTTCTCATCCGCCCTTATATCCTGAACATCGACAGAGGTCCACATCGGATACCAGCTCTCACTGATCCACACGTCGACATTTTCCTGCTTAGAGTCGGACTTCAAATCTATCACTATCTTGTCCGGAAGCTTATAATAGGTAAAGCTAAGACCCTCTGCCTTCAGATAGGTTGGGTTTCTAGTGAAGTTATAGACAACGGCTGCGCTGTCTTCGTACACTTTTTTATAATCAGTTCTATTTTCAAAGTAACTCATCACTTCTGGGAACTCTTTGCCAGTCACTACATAATGGACGTTCATCGAGTAAAAGTAATCCTCGAGCTTTGGATTGATCAGCTCGCAAGGCTTTAGCTTGATGTTTTCTCGGTCTAGGAAATCGGTCGAAGTAATCCTTTCCATAGCATTCTGGGTTTGGACGCAGTTGAAGCCGAAATTATCATTGATATAGCCTATTCTGTTTGGTGGCATTGACTGCGGGAAATTGCCGAACTCACTTTCCTTGCCGAACAGAGCGGACCTGTATTCTGAGGCAGTAATCATCCTATAAGGCACGAACGGCTGGAATGAAATCCGACCGTCTTTGTCCTGGAGATAGTTGAGAGCACCATCAAACCTCGAATACTGCTCCTTGCTTTGGATTTCCATGGATGTGCCGAAGAAGGACACCATCATGAGCGCTATGAAGACTATAACGAGATAGCTCATCACTTTCTTGGTCATACTTTTCGCTATGAGGACCGATAGGACCGCAGGCCATAGTATCACAGATGCCTCTGGCGCCAGTATCGCGTCGCTGACAAAATAGAAACCCAGGAAATAGCCAAAGACTAAAACGATAGAGCTCACCATGAAGAAGAGCGCCGCATCATTTTTTCTCTTCCTATATGCGCGGTACAAAACGATGAATCCATAAAGAATTAATACCGAAGCGATGAGACCCATGACCGCCGTATAAAGGTTGACATAGTAGCCGAACGTCCTGACTATTCCCGTGAAAGGAAAGATGTTGAAGAAGGACTGGCCGCCCTCCGAGAACACGAGAAAGTAGGTGTATTTCCTCTCTAGAAGCGCCGGAACTATCCAGTAGGCGGAGAGCAGGAAGCTTGAGGCATAAACCAAAAGTCCTCTCAGCAGCTTCTTCAAATCAAATCTGACAAACAGAACGGATGCCAGATAGATGGCGGTTATGCCCAACACCAAGACGCTGGCCACTGAATGAGTGAGTATGGAGAGAGCGAGGAAAAAGCTTGAGAGAAGGATGTCTTTGTTGTCCTTGCCTTTCAGACTCCTTATGAAAAACTTGAACGAGATAAGACCAAATAGGACGGAGGATAGCGCGGATGCCTTGCCAAAGAAGAAGGAGACGTTATAGATCATGGCGAAAGTGAAAATGGCTGCTGATATCATCCTCTCTTTTTCAGATAGTTTGAACTCCTTCAGCAGGTAATAGAACGCAACCGGCGCCAGTATGAACGACAATAGGATTACCAGCTTGTACGAGATTATGTCGCCGAGTAAGTTAGCCAGAACAGCCTGTATCTGGAATATTAACGGAGGATAGAACCTATAGGTGGCGGTCATGCCCCCGTACCAGAACTTGTCCCACATCTCGCCCGGATGCGCCTTCATGAACCAGGCGAAATGAAGATAGCCGCCCTGGTCGCCGCCGCTGGAAAGGCTCTCGTCTATTGGAAGCGGGCTAACTATCAGTCTGGCAAGAACGCATAGCAGAAGAACGATCAGTATTATCTGTTTTTTCTTCAAACTTTCACCCATATTATTTAAATTTGAGCGCTATTACTTATATAACTTCCCGTATAATAATTTTCAGTTGATTGAGATGACAAAGCTCTCGATGCAGGTTTTGATGAAACAGAATCTTTTCGGCGTGATGCAGAACCTGGTGGGATTCTGCTCAAACTTCGTGCTGGCCGTTTTGCTGCCAATCATCATGGGTGCCTTTCTCTTCGGCCAGTTCTCGCTAGTGTCCGGTTTCGCCTATCTCCTAGCGGGGCTCTTCGACGCCGGTTTCAACAGCACCACTATAAGATTCATATCGGAATACTCGACAACCAAACAGTTTCCGAAGCTTAAGGCGGTTTTTCTCCATTTACTAAAATTCAAGCTGATTTTGGCGATAATCTTCGCTGTTCTGCTGATCACATTCTCTTCTGAGGTGGCTAAAGCCTATTCCTTGGTTGGTCAGGAGCCGGTGATAGTACTGGCTGCTGTCTTGATTGTTTTTTATGCAATAGTGACTTTCCTAAGCGCCGTATTCGTGGGCCTCAACAAGAACCAGTATTCTCTTATAGGCAACGGCATAAACAGCATTTTTCTCATAATCCTCCCCACAGCATTTTTCTATTTTAGGGGCGACCTGCTCTGGGTAGTCCTCGGCGTGCTGCTCTCGTTTATCTTCGCAACCGCGTATCTGGCTATTCAGCTTGCCTCGAAATTCCAAAAACTTTTCCCGAGGAAGACGCAGGAGATAGACAAGAAGGAAGTGAACGGCAACGTCCTAAACTTCGCAGCGATTTCAATGTCCAATATTCTGTTGTTCTGGGGCATAATCCTCATACTGGGCCTTTTCGTGACTGCGGATGATGTGGCTTTCTTCAAGATAGCGCTGAGCTGGTTTGCCGCTGTTGGTATTTTAATCCCCATATCCACGCAGATTCTGTTCTCTTCTGTGATCAGCTTCAAGGCCAGCAATGACATCAAAATGCTGAAAAAATACATGGACATGATTCTAAAATACAGTGCCATGGTCATAATCCCGATGATGGTCGGAATCTTCTTCTTCGGTGAGAGCCTAATCCACCTCGTCTATGGGCCGGAGTTCAAGGCGGCTGGATTCGTATTACAGGTTATCATCTTCGCATTGTTCTTTCAGTTCATATCCAACATGTTCTCAAGCATTCTAGTGGCCTATGGCAGGATAAAGCACATAACTAAGGTGTATATTTTCAATACGCTATTTGGCGTTCTTGCATCCTTCTTGCTGATCAACTACCTCAATCTACTTGGCGCTGGAATTGCTTTTTTACTAGTCAATGTTATGATTACCGCCTCCCTTATAGTTGCGGCCTCAAAATTCTTAGCGTTCAAACTAAGAGAGTCAGTAACCAAGCCGCTGGTATCCTCCGCGCTTATGGCAGGTATGCTCCTCTACCTTAAACCCTATGCAGAGACAATAGAGAGAGCGCTATTGCTAATCTTGGCTGCAGTAGTCTTTTATTTCGCAGCATTGTACTTAATGAAAGGAATCACCAAAGAGGATTTGAAGGTAATAAGGTACGTGAGAGGATGAAACTCTCGATAGTCATACCGGTGTTCAATGAAGAAGCGAGACTTGGCGAGTGCATCAAATACATGGAGAGCCAGACGGTCAAACCGGAAGTGATTTTTGTCGATGGCGGTTCTAAGGACGGAACGGTCAAGGTAGTTCGGGAAGCTATGAAGAGGAACAATAACTTCCGACTGCTTTTTGAGGAAGGGGCCAAGCGGAGTGTGGCCAATGCGTCTAATACCGGTTGGAAGGCTGCCACTGGTGAGATAATGCTCATCACTGGCGTGGATACTTCAATAGAACCAGATTTTACAAAGAAGGTGGTAAAGGAGTTTGAGAAGCACCCTAACGCTAACCTGTTACGCTTCGGCTGTGACCCGATGCCGCCCAAGAAATTCAAGAGTTATGTGGAGAAGGCCATGTTCTACAAGGATGAGCGGGGCGGTGGAGGGCTTCTTATCTTCAGAACTAGGATATCTAAGACAGCTGGAATGTATGACCCTGGCCTCGGCTTTGGTGACGATAAGAACTTCTGGGCGAAAGTCAGGGCGAAGGAGAAAATAGTCGATGTGAAGACGACAGTCAAATTCTCGAAATCAGCCACTCTAAACCTGAAAGGGATAGCGATGCGTTACATGTGGTACGGAAGGACTATCCCGAAATACTTGAAAGGGAACAAAGACAGCAGGACGCTTTACAGGGCGATTCTTGCTGCGGTTTTTGTAGGTTTGGTCCTTACTTTCTGGATTCATCCCTATCTGGCTTATCTTCTAATGCTATTCATTCTGGCTCCTGTCATCAGAGGAGTAGCTTTTGGGATTAGACTACACAAAATGTTCAAAATCAGGTCCCCCATTTTTGTTCTGCCAGTTACAGAAACTTTAGGGTTCTTCTTCGTGGGAATAGGGGTGTTCAAGTATCTGCTTGGCGACAGGACCATAGGGCGTTAGTCTCTTCCTCTCGCTTTTCTGAATACGTGCTCTATCAGGCCGACAAGAAAGCCGAATCCCATAATTACATCCAAAAATGGTATGTAAAAGCCATGCACCAGCCCCTTCACCAGCGCCCTTACTGTGTGGTACAGAGTTAATGCCCAGAAGGGAAGCGAGATAACTAAGATGGGAAGATAAAAGAAGCTGAATGGGAGCAGAACATAGCCAACCTTCAGGAGGGTCAAATAATCTTTTTTCCTCTTCGTTTTTTCCAGATAGAAGGGTATTGTCCTGCCATACCATCTCTGCTGTGATAATAGCTCGTTGACGGTATGGGTGACGTGGAGCTTAATCACGTTATTTACTCTGAACAGTTTGAGTTTCTTATGCATCTTCAGATAATTGTCTATTTGGGCTTCGTAGAGCCGGTCCTCCCCAAAACCTATCGATGGGTCCCACCTTCCTATTGTTTTTGCATATTTGGCCTTAATGAAAATAGGAATAGGAACGAGATTCGAAACCATGGCTTGTACATAGGCTCCCCTGATTCTTGAAAGGAAAGAATCGTCGCAAATCTTATTATAATACAGAGTTCCGAAGAAGTTCTCCTTGTTTTTCAGATAAACATCAACCGTTTTTTTTATAAAGTCTGGATTAACCTCAACGTCAGAGTCCAAAACAGCAATCAGCTCTCCTTTACTCTTCTCTATGCCTATGTTCCTGGCGTTCGCGGGACTTTTATGTTTGCCGTACTCACTGACAACTCTGGCACCATACTTCTTAGCGACTCCGACCGTATTGTCTGTCGAATGACCGTCGACCACGATTATCTCGACGTTTTTGTATTTCTGTCCCCTCAGGGTCTTCAAGAATCGTTCTAGCGCAATCTCCTCATTTTTCGCCGGGATTGCTATGGATACTAAAGGACTTCGCATATAGCTCATTTAGATTATTATAAAGACACTATTTAAATAGAAGTATCCTTATAGATTAGTCGGATATTCGATTTTAGTGATTTTATGAAGGCCTTAATTCTGCTTGGGACTAGACCAGAAATAATCAAACTCTACCCGATAATAAAGAGTCTGAGAAAATCTGAGAGAGTGGTGGTGCATAGCGGGCAGCATTACGATTATATAATGAGCCAGAAATTCTTGGAGGAGCTGAGACTGCCTAAAGTGGACTATTACCTAAACGTTGGCTCCGGCACCCATGCTGAACAGACAGCGAAGATAATGACTAGCCTTGAGAAGATACTGCTAAAGGAAAAACCAGATGTCGTCGCCGTACAAGGAGACACGAATACGGTTCTTGCGGGAGCGTTAACTTCGATAAAAGCGGGAATCCCTTGCGCCCATGTCGAGGCAGGCCTGCGATCTTACGACTGGAAGATGCCTGAAGAGATCAACAGGATAGTGGCCGATCATATCTCAAGTGTTCTTTTCCCGCCAACAAAATACGCGGCAAAGAACCTCATCAGGGAGGGCATACCAAAAAAGAAGATATTCATCACCGGAAACACGATAGTCGATGCCTGCTTGGAATATTCGGGGGTGGCCAAGAAGAAATCAAAGATAGTCAGCAAGCTAGGGCTAGGTGAATTTGCGCTCGCTACTATCCACAGAGCCGAGAACGTCGATAGCCCCAAAAACCTGAAAAAGATTTACAACATCCTGTCCAGATTCCCAACTACGATAGTTTTCCCAATGCATCCCAGAACTAGAAAGAGGCTGGAGAAAGCCAAACTCCTGAAAAAGCTGGAGAAAAATAAAAAAGTCGTCCTTATAGAGCCGGTTGGATACCTTGATTTCCTCTCCCTGCTCATGAATTGCCGGTTTGTGATCACGGATTCTGGCGGCATACAGGAAGAATCCTCAATATTACATGTACCGTGCCTGACGGTTAGAGAAAATACTGAGAGACCGGAATCGATAAGATCTGGCTCAAACATCCTTGTGGGCACAGAGCCGAAAAGAGTTTTGTATTACGCAAAGAAACTGCTTGCTGATGATAAGCTGTACAAAAAAATGAAGAGAACAAGGAACCCATTTGGCGACGGGCATAGCGGCAGGAGAATCGCCGATATACTAAGGAGCCGCAAGTTCGAGATTGAACATTCAAACTACATAGGGCGGTAGATATGAAATTCACAACGGTTTGCATGAATTATCCGCAACCATCGTATATGCCTAAGAACGTCGATTACTACTTCTGGCCCAATCTCATGATGAAGGAAAAGGGATTCGATGCGACTATACTCACAAGGAGACTGCCAGGAACCAAAAAAGAGGAGACAGTCAATGGAGTAAAGATAAAGAGATTCGCAAGCACCCTGCCCCTCCTTCTAGATTTGAGGCTTTCGAACCCCGATCTCACCCATAGTCATACCTTTGGTTGGGCGCCTTCAATGCTCTCGACTATTTTCTGCAAAAGATGCGTCTACACCCCGCACGTTTATACGATAGAGACATCAAGGAAGTTCCTCGGAGCAAGGATATACTTAACAAAAAAGGCGAAGAGGATAATAAATCTAACCAATTTCGAAAGAAACAACTTCATAGAGCACGGTTTTGACCCAAAACGCCTTGTTGTACTGCCGCACCCGATAGACTATAAGTTCATGAGCAAACCCTACGGCGGGGAAAAAATTAGGAAAAAATACAAAGGCAGCATAGTCATAAGTGTCGCTAACTATGGTCCGAGAAAGAACCTCGACACTCTGATACGAGCGATGGCGTCGGTCAAGAAAGAAGTGAAAGACGCCGAGCTCCTGATAATAGGAAGAGACGCTCACGGCGATTATAAACAGGTCCTGCAGGAAGTTGCGCACAAATCCGGAATAGGGAACAGCGTTCATTTCCTCGACTGGCTGAGCCACAAAGACGTGATAAACTACCTTGATGCAGCAGACCTCTTCGCGCTCCCGTCAAAGATAGAAGGCCAGTGCATAGCGGCCTGCGAAGCTGCGGCTGCCGGAGTCCCGCTGGTCCTTTCAGACATAAAGCCGCTTTATGAGATTTTCAAAAACTGTGCCTTATTCTCAAAGCCAGAAGATGTAAAGAAGCTGGCAGACAACATCATAACCGGTCTGACTGATGATAAGAAAAGGCAGAAACTTATCCAGACTGGGAAAAAGGAAATGAAGGAATTCGATATCCCTAAGATAAGAAAGAGACAATATGAGTTATACAAAGAAGTCCTGGAAGAATAATCACTTAACTATTCTGATACTTTCCACTTTTTTTGCATTGACGAAGCCAAGAAACCTCCTGAGCAGACCGTAGTGGTTGCCGAGGACATTAGCCAAGAAGGCCGAAAGCGTAAGAAAACCGCCGACTTGAGTTCTCCCATACCCATTGGGCACATCACGCATCTTAGGTTACATCCGCAGATAGTTTCTATGTTGAGATAGGTAGATATTTTGAGGCGCACGGCTTCGCCTATTGAAAGCTCTCCTATTCGCTATCTCCGTAAGTGTCTTCCTAGAAGTCATGCTCTCACTCGGGCTTTCTTTAACACTAGGAGCAATCCCCAGGCATAGTCCACTCCCAGTATGCCGCAAATTAGTCGCTTGAACGGGTTCCTGAGCTTCCTGATGCCGCGGTTGTCCAGCACCCTGTACACCCTATCGAGATTGTATCCGTGGTTGTTCAGGATTCCATAAAGGTCTGCAAGAGGGTAATGCTGCACATGCGAGAAATCATAATGCGTTATATCAGGGATAGCATAGACATTGTGTGTCCATATTATCAGGCGCCCATTTGGTTTTAGCACTTTTTTTATGTCTTCCGCATAACCTTCCAGCTGTGGGATGGTCAGATGCTCCACCAGGTTCAGCATCCAGACAGAATCAAATTTTTCCTTTATTTTCTTAAGCGAACTATAGTCCACCTTGACTTCCGGGTCTACGTCCATTGTCTTGTACTTGAGAGTTTTAGGGAAGTTCTTTCTGTAAGGGGCCTCGCCTGCTCCAACCTCTAAGACAGTATCATCATTGTTCACATATTCTCTCAGAAGCTCCCATGGATTCTCTGTGTTTTTCTTGATTATAGGCACGTCCCATATTACCAGTTTGTCCCTATGCTTCGTGGTTTTCGACCAGCTTAACGCCATATCACTCACTTTACAATCTTGATGCTCCTGACCTTTTTAACCTTCACTAGCCCGAGCGCCCTCCTTAATAGCCCATAAAAGTTACCGAGCACGTTCGCTATAACTGCACCTATGACTAACCCAAAACCAACCAATGCTTTTCTGGAATCTTTGAGTTTTTTGTAAGCGTATGAAAATATCATAACAAAACTGCCTAACAAATAAACCAACGCCCAAACATAATTAAAGAGAGAAAGACCGATGAAAATTAGACCCATAAACAAGAGCAGGTAGAACATCCTGCATTCCGGGTAGTGGTAAAGAGACAATAGTGCCTCGCCATTCCCTTTTGCATAAATGAAATACTGCTTGAAGAACTTTCTGAGAGTGGAGCGTGGTCTCCAGTAACTCTTCGCGTTTCTAGCCACCTTGTATCTTGCGCCGGTTGCCTTCAGCCGATAATTAAACAGAGAATCCTCCGCAGTATATAGTTCCTCAGGATAGCCGCCAGCCTTCTCCCATGCTTTCTTGGTAAAAGCGGCTGACCTGCTTGAAGGTGGCCAATCTTCAGGCACCCTCTCCATGTTCGGATACATCAGTTTTCCGACTATCCCTTCGAATTCAGTCTTGGGCAATGGATAGAACAGGCCCGCAGAAACATCATACTCATCCTCGATATTCTTCACGATATTTTTGAACCAGTTCTTGTCATGAACAGTCCCGCCGTCTGTAGAAACTATCACTGGACCCTTGGCGTGTTTTATCGCGATGTTCCTGCCCTGGGATATGTTGGCCCCATCAGCCACTATTATCTTGACAGGGATAGGGAAGTCCTTAGCGTGCTCCTTCAGAACCTTCACTGTGCTGTCTCTCGACCCGCCATCAACTATCACAATCTCGTCAGGCTTTCTGGTTTGCTTCAGAATAGAGTCCAAAAGATTCCTGACGCTCTTCTCTTCGTTTATGACAGTACAGATGAGTGAGGTTTTCATTATGATTAGACCCGCTCTCTCCAGTAGTTAAGCGTGTCCTCAAGGGTCTTCTCGTAAGGAATTGTAGGCTTCCACCCGGTCTTCTTTTTGAATTTCGAGCAGTCGCCCAATAGGACTTGGACATCGCTCGGTCTCATCCTCTTGGAGTCTTGCTTTACCTCTATCTTGGCGTCTGTTAGCTTCAGCAGCATATCGAGGACGTCCTGCATGGTCCTTGTCTTTTCCGAGCATATGTTGTAGACCTCGCCGAAATCGCATTTCTGCAGAGCGAGATTATAGGCAACGACTATGTCCCGTACATCCGTGAAATCTCTCTGGGCAGTTAAATTTCCGACATACATGACTGGTTTGGTCTTTTTCTTTTCTATCATGACTATCTGTTTTGCGAAGTTGGAGTCTACGAATACATCTCCCCTTCTTGGCCCGCTGTGGTTGAAGGCCCGCGTTACGACAGTCTTAATGCCGTAAGAGTAGTGGTATTGGCATGCAAGCTTGTCCGCAGCAACTTTCGATACTCCGTAGGGGCTCAACGGTCTCAGTGGATTGCCTTCCTTTATCGGAAGCTCATCCGCTTTCACAAGACCATATTCCTCGGAAGAGCCAGCCAACTGCATTTTTATCTCCTTGTTTGCTGCCCTGATGCCCTCCAGGATGTTGACCGTGCCTATTATGTTCGTAGTCAAGGTCTCCTGTGGCGCTTCCCACGAGGAAGGCACGAATGACTGTGCAGCCAGGTGGTAAATCTCGTCAGGTCCGACTGTCTTTATCGTCTTCTCAACATTGTGCGCATCTCTTATATCAGTATCTATGAGCTTGATTCTATCCTTTATGTGTTCGATATTCTCCTTCGGGCTTCTCCACCTATAGGTTCCGTAGACTTCGTATCCCTTACTTAGAAGTAGGTCTGCCAGGTGAGAACCTACGAAGCCAGTTATCCCAGTTATAAGCGCTCTTGTCATCTCAATACCTCCGAAAACTTCTTCTCTATCTTCTTGCCTATTATGTTCCAATCGAATTTCTTAGCAAAAATCTTAGCTTTTTTACCCATTGCGTCTCTTTTTTTCTTGCTCTCGACGAGTATATTAATTCTATTGGCAAACTCATTTAAATCTAACGGTTTTACAAGGAATCCAGTCTCGTTTTTCAGCACTACTTCCGGATGGGAGCAGTGGTCAAATGCTATCACCGGCTTACCGCACGCCTGGGCCTCTAGCAATGGGAGGTTCAGTCCCTCCCACAGAGACGCAGTCACATACATAATGCAGTTCTGGAGCAAATCGTCAAGCTCGTCGTTCGGGATCCTGCCGGTGAATATGACATTGCCATCCATCCTCTCAAGCTCCTCAGCATAATCCCCTATCGAATGTCCGCCGACTATCACTAGCGGAATTGGCCAGCCGGCTTTCTCAAACGCCTTTATCAGTAGGTGAGTTCCCTTGTGCGGAGAGGCCCTCCCGATGAAAACAGCATAACTGTTCTTCTTCAGGTTCAGTCTTTTTAGCACCCTAGTATTTTTCTCTTTTTGAAATCTCTTGAAGTCGATTCCGCCATAGATAACTTCGCTTTTCAGGCCTAGCTTCTCGACGTTTTTCTGCAAGAACTGGCTTATAGAAAAAATAGCGTCCGCTTCAGAATAATACTTTTTCATACTTTTTGTGCCGACGTAATGTGCCGTTTTCGCTCTTAAATTTTTGAAATGCTCTGCCTCCGCCACGCCATAATCTATTATTACATGGGGGATTTTCTGTTCTTTTGAAATCTTTGTGCCAGTCTTGACTGCAGCAATGGTAGGATAATTGCTCACCACCAATTCGTATTTGCTAAGCTTACCTGTCTTATAGGGTAGAAAGTATTTCAGACCGGGGAAGG
>Ga0315279_10003463_pt1 | contig 21945 bp, 24 predicted proteins | sample YL17G06_20_MG_FD_203694 | JGI IMG/M metagenome (GOLD analysis project Ga0315279, IMG submission 203694) | Sediment microbial communities from Yellowstone Lake, YNP, Wyoming, USA - YL17G06_20 | ecosystem: Environmental > Aquatic > Freshwater > Lake > Sediment | place: USA: Wyoming | collected... | reverse complement strand
ACTTCTTACTATACTGGCTGGTTTTACGAATATTTCCAAATTTCTGCTAACCATAAGCATTTTGGTGTTCCCATAAGATTCAATTCTATGACGCAAGAAGAATGGTTAAAAAAAGATGCTTTCCTGCGATTTTTAAACATAAATGAATTTTGGAAGAGAAATCTTCCACACGGGCTCGGTCTCTATAATTTTCCAAAAGCTTGGATTTCAAGTCCTGACGAAAAGCTCATAGTACAAAGGCATGTATTAGGTGAAGATAAGTTTAAAGATGAGCTAGTTCCTGCCGCAAGACTAAACCCGCTAATACATTTTTCCAGTTTACAAGGAATTTTTTCTCAAAAATATTTTTCATTCAAGGAGAATGAGCCACGTCATTTATTAGAATGGAAAGTATACAAACGCATAAATGGTTTCTTAAATGAACAATTGGAAAAATGGGATCAGGTTATAGGATAAATTCAAAATATTCAAGCTCGCTGCTGCCCCAGCGGGCTTTTTTAATTGAATGCGAATCTACGAATATATACGAATGCTACGAATTCATTACTGGAAATATTAGTAGATTAGTAGCAGATTTGTAAATTTGTAACAATTTCTGTTAAAATAAACAGCATGAAATCATATCACTTGCACCAAGAAACTTTCTGTCCTGAAAAATTTAAAATTGATTACCAGTCAGAATTAAATAAAGAACAATTAGACGTAGTCCTTAATGGTGAAGGGCCGTGTTTAGTATTAGCTGGGGCTGGCTCTGGTAAGACCAGGACTTTGGTTTATCGCGTGGCTTATTTGATTGAAAAAGGCATTAATCCTAAAAATATCCTTTTAGTCACATTTACTAATAAAGCAGCTAAAGAAATGCTAAATAGGGTAGAAGTGCTCTTAAAATGCAGGCCTAAAGGCCTCTGGGGCGGCACATTTCATCATATTGGCAACATAATTTTGCGAAAATACGCGAAAATTTTGGGTTATAATAGTAAATTCAATATCCTGGACCAGGAGGACTCTAAAACATTATTGAAGGGTGTTATGGGGGAACTGAACTTAAATTATAAAGACAAGTATTTTCCTAAACCAGATGTGATCCGCGCTATTATTAGTTTTAGCGCTAATAGCCAAAAGCCGATTGAACAAGTCATTCAGGATAAATATAGTTATCTAGATCCAAAATTAATTCCAGTCATTGAGGCAGTTAATAAAGAATATCAGCAGAAAAAGTTTAAAACTAATGTCATGGATTTTGATGATCTTTTAACCAATTGGCTAAAACTTTTGAAAAAGGATAAAGAAATAAAAAATAAATTAGCTAGCCAATTTAAATATATTTTAGTTGATGAATATCAGGACACCAATAAAATTCAGAGTGAAATTATTTATGAATTAGGTTCTGTGCATAAAAACATTTTGGTAGTAGGAGATGACTGCCAGTCAATTTATTCTTTTCGTGCTGCTGACATTAATAATATTTTGTCATTTCCAGAACGGTTAAAAGGAACTAAAATTTTTAAACTGGAAACCAATTATCGCTCTTCACCGGAAATTTTAAAACTGGCAAATCAAAGCATTACTTATAATTTGAATCAGTATCAAAAAGTTTTACAGCCGGTTTTGGAAAATAAGCAAAGGCCAGCTTTGGTTCCGCTTAAAGATGGGGAACAGCAAGCTGAATTTATTTGTCAGAGGATTTTAGAGCTCCAGGAAGAAGGCGCAACTTTAAATGACATGGCAGTTTTATTTCGTTCTGCTTTCCAGGCCATGGAAATGGAATTGGAATTAAATAAAAGAAATATTCCGTATCAAATGCGCGGAGGTATTAAATTTTTTGAACAAGCTCACATTAAAGACGTGGTAGCGTTTTTAAAAATTCTGGCCAATTACCAGGATGAGCTGTCCTGGAAAAGAGTTTTACTTTTAAATGACGGAGTCGGGCCTGCCAATGCAGAAAAAATCTGGCAAGATATTAAAGCTACTGAAAATTTGAAAAATGCCATTTCTCGCTTGCTTAAAATTTCTGTTTCAGAAAAGGTAACTCGCAGTTTAGAAAAACTCAATTCTTTACTGAATACATTAATTGCTCAAGAAAAAGATTTTATTGCCACGGCCATAAAATTGATTATCAAAAGTGAATACGAAATTTATTTAAAAGCTAATTATGAAAATGCCAAGGATAGGATTGAGGATTTGAACCAGCTGGCTAACTTTGCCTTGCAGTATGAAAAGCTGGAAAACTTTTTAGCTGACGTAACTTTGTCCGAAGGGTTTAAAGGCGAACAAATTGAGGGCTATCAAGAAGGTCCAGATGAAGCTCTTGTCTTAAGTACAATTCATCAAGCCAAAGGATTGGAATGGAAACATGTTTTTTTGCTGGGCTTGGTTGAAGGCCAGTTCCCGCATTATAAAATTTATGATCATCCAGAGGAAATTGAGGAAGAAAGGCGTTTGTTTTATGTGGCTGTGACCCGCGCCAAAGATGAATTATATTTAACTTATCCAATAATTTCATTTTCTTTTACAACAGGACAAAATATTAATAGGCCATCTAGTTTTATTTCTGAATTAGATGATAATTTGTTTGAGCCATGGCAAGTTAATAACGATAACAATAACTATGACAATAACGATGATGGAGAGGATGTGATAGATTATGACCCACCTTCGCTAAAGCTTCGGCGGGCAGGTATTAAAGAAAAGAACATAGTGAAGCATGAGTTTTTGCGGTCAATTACTCATGATGATCTGGAGGAATAAAAAAGCCGAGGTTTTTAGCCTCGGCAAGAATTAAATGGGTAGGATGTTTCGGTAATTTTATTCCGATCCCTCAATTTTAATGTTTTTGCGATGGAGTTTGCTATTTTGCTTGTCCCTAAAATTCTAATATACAATGAATCTGTAACCATACTCCCGAGGATTAAACAGGCAGAGTACTTTTTCTTTGCATGAACGGTATGAAGTAAATGGGTATTATCTTTGAATCCTCTATCATGATAAATTCCATTGAAAGAGAATCCAGCTGATTCAAGTTTTTTCCAAAGCCAGTAAAGTGCCAATTTATAGGCGCTATATTCTGCAGGGATTTCTTTTTTTATCTTTTTTGATTTTTTACCCTTGGGTAAATCCATCCAGCCTTCAAATACGTTGAATTTTAATTCATGTAAATCTCTTTTCTTCATTTTTACCTCCTTTTGCATTCTTCCCATTCTTGATTTTTAGCGGCTTTAAAAGCTATTATAAGTGGCCAGGCAATATTATGCTCGCGAGGACGTTCTCCATGAAGGGTTTCTTCAACTGTCACATCATATTTATCTATATATTTAATGATGCCTGCTGCTTCATATACATTTGTTCCGCACTTGCATTTAAGTATTATAGATTTACCGATGAATTTTTTTAAACGGTAAAAACGTTCCCTTAGTTCGATTGGTACACTCATCTTTTTCCTCCTTTGGTATTTTTGTTTGATTTGCTTAAAACTTAGCAAAAAACATAAACCTTGTCAAGGTTCAAATCATAAAATTTTATGCTTCATAAACCAGCGCAAAAGCGCATATATTTTGAAGGCGCGACATATTTTGTGACGTGCGTGACTTATAATTGGGTGGAATATTTTAAAGAACCTATATTTTGCGAATTATTTATTGAAATTTTGAAATTAGCCAAGAAAATCAAGGGGTTTGATTTGTATGCATTTGTGGTTTTATTGGATCATTTTCATTTATTATTCCATCCGCATAAATCCGAGGATTTGCCCAAGGTAATGCAATTTATTAAACGAAATTTTTCTCGGAATATAAATTTTATCCTCGGTTATGAAACCGAAGAAGCGATTTATAAATCGCTTCTTCAACTTAAGTGTAAATATAAAATTTATAAATCTCTAATTGAAAATCATTATGATAATTTAATTGTTTTGAGGGAACAATTTATCACAAAATATGGTTCAAAACAAAATAAATTTTACAAATTTAAGTGGTTAAAATCCTACCGTGACCATTACATCCGTAATAATAAAGATTTTTAAGAGCATATAAAATATATTTATAATAATCCAGCCAAACATCTCGGCTCGGCTACGCTCGCCGAAGCCGGCCAAATTCCGGACGCGGAAAATTACAAATATATTTTCACGAATTATCCGGATTTAATTAATGAGTTTTAAAATTATGGTTTTAGAAAAATATCAATCAAAACGTCAATTTACCAAAACGCCGGAACCAAAAGCCAAAGTGCTTAAAAAATCACTTGGACGTTTTGTTGTCCACGAACATCATGCCAGAAATTTGCACTGGGATTTTCGCTTGGAAATGGAGTCAGGAATTGGCAGCCAGGAAGTGGTTTTAAAATCCTGGGCAGTGCCCAAAGGCCCGCCATTAAATTTTAATGAAAAAAGATTGGCTGTAGCGGTTGAAGATCATCCGGTTGATTACATAAATTTTAAAGGGACAATTCCTGAAGGCCAGTATGGCGCTGGTACGGTTAAAATTTGGGATAAAGGAAAGTTTGAATTGCTAAATAGAACTGGCAAAGAAATTGAAATTATTTTGTACGGGGATAAATTAAAAGGCCGTTATGTTTTAGTGAAAACTGGATTTAGCAAGAATTCGTGGTTGCTGATGAAACTTAAAGAAAAATAAGAAATGAGGTATAATATTGGTATAATACCTAACTTTAACATTATGTTAGACATTGAAATTCAACACGGTGATATTACCAAAGTCACTGCCGATGCCATTGTTAATCCTGCTAATTCTTTTGGCTGGATGGGTGGTGGTTCAGCTGGCGCGATTAAAAGGGCTGGGGGCAAGATTATTGAAGATGAAGTCGTGGCCCAGGCTCCTTTGGAAATTGGCAAAGCAGTAGTCACTACTGCTGGCAAATTGCCATATAAAGCTGTCATTCATGCGCCAACCATGGAAACACCAGCTGAAAAAGCCCAAGATTACAATGTGGCCATGTCAGTGCGTGGCGCCTTGCTTTTGGCTGATGACCAAAAAATGAAATCAATTGCCATGCCAGGCATGGGAACAGGTATTGGCAGTTTTCCCAAAAAAGAAGCAGCCAGGGTCATGATTGAAGAAATTAAAAAATTTGAGCCAATCAGTTTGGAAAAAGTTATTTTAATTGATGTAGATGAGGAATTGGTTAAAGATTGGCAAGCACAACTTAAGAGAAAATAACTTAATTCATAATACTTAATTCTATGCCAAAGAATTGGCTTGCCGCCACTGGCTGGGCAATTTTATACTGGGTGCTAATTTTTGTGGTTATTAGCATTATAATGTTTGGCTTGCCGAGTTTGAGTTCCACAAATCAAAATATTATTGGTTTGATTATTGAAATTGGTTTGGTTCTTTTTTGTGCAGGCATGTATTTTAAAAAATATCCAGGTACTTTTGTAAATGGTATTATTTTAGGAGTTTGGTTTTTAATTGTTGGCACTGTTTTGGACTTGTTTATTACAGTGCCGCTTTTTGTTAAGTCCTATTCTGCTTTTTATGGCACGTGGAATTTATGGGTTGGTTTTGTGATTACAATATTGTTTTCTGGTTTGGCAACAGGTATCTTTAGGAAAAAATAAACACTTCAATAAAATAACCCTGCGCGTATAACGCAGGGTTTTTTGATTATTAAAGCTAATCAGCGAAATTTTTCGTCCAGGCTTTCCAGCCATTCTTATGAAGATACTTTACAGTTAAAAAAAGTCTCTTAAGACGAATCAGATAGATAAAATGTTCTATTATTCTGAAAAATTCCCGGCTAACTGGTCCGACTGCGACTTCCCAGCATTCATCGCTACAGACCCACTTTTTCTGGTCGCAAAGTTGGTTGCCTTCGGGATGCGCAGGGCAAGTGTAATCATGGCCACAGCTATACTCTATGGGTTCTTTTCTGGTGCAAGTTTTTATTTTTTTGCCGCAAACACAGCATTCTACCCAAGGTGCATCGGGTTGTACGCATTTAGCTTCCAAATCCTTCCTCCTTTGAAATTTGGTTATTTTTTATTTATCTGCAATTAGTGAGCATAGCAAAGTTTTTTTATTTTGTCAATGATTTGTCAAAAAGATAAAGCGGGCTTATTTGGCCCGTTTTTGTAGTTTTAATAAATTATCTAAAAGCATGGCCACTGTCATTGGCCCGACTCCGCCAGGCACTGGCGAGCGGAAGGCCACTATTTTATCAACTTTGGGATCAACATCGCCAGTAGTTTTACCCTTAACTTTATTAATGCCTACGTCAATGATAATTGCATCTTTTTTAACCATATTTGGTTTGATGAACTTGGGTTTGCCAATGGCGACAATGAGAACGTCGGCATTGGAGATTATAGATTTTAGATTATCCGCCTTCGCTCTCCGAGCTTTGGCGGACAGGTAGGTTTTAGATTTAGGATTTAAATATTCCACTTTAGATTCTGGCAGTAATTTTTTAAAGGGTTGGCTAAAGATTTTTGAATTGGAAAGAATCATGACTTTTTTATTTTTCAAATCAACTTTAGTTTGTTTGAGTAATTTCATAATTCCTAAGATATTAGGTGAAATGACTTTGCTTTGGGGATGAAAGCCGTCAACATCTTTTTCAGGTTTAATTGCCTTAATCAATTTATCTTGATTAAATTTTTTAGGCAGAGGTAATTGAATTATAATGCCAGTAATTTCCGGGTCATTATTTAAAAAGCTGATTACTTCTAAAATGTTTTCTTCAGAACAATCCTTGTCTAAAAAATAGGAGCTAAAATTAATTCCGACTTTTTCACAGGCTTTTTCTTTTAACTTTAAGTAAAGTTTAGAAGCTGGATTATCACCAATTAAAATAGCTGCCAAACCAGGTTTATTTTCTAGTTTGGCAACTTGTTTTTTAATATCTAGAAGTATTTGGTCAGCAATTTTTTTGCCGTCAATAAGTTGAGCAGGCATAATTTAGTTTTTAGGCGAAAACGCCCTTTTGTCATCCCGAACGGAGTGAGTGATCTCAATGTACATGGAGATTCTTCGCTTCGCCTGGCTTCGCCAAGGCGAGCTCTTGAATGACATGACGCAGACAAAGGGGCGTTTTCGCTCTCGTCCGTTTAATACTTTAAATCCTTATAAATAGGGAATTGAGAAGTTAATTTTTTAACTAATTCTTCGGCTTGGGATTTAATCTTTTCATCCTTTGGATTTTTCAAAATATCTGCGATCACTTTTCCGATTTGTTTCATTTCAGTTTCTTTCATGCCTTGGGTGGTTAAAGCAGGGGTGCCTAAACGGAGACCAGAAGGATCAAAAGGTGGTCTTGTCTCAAAAGGGATTGTATTGAAATTCGTATAAATTCCGCATTCAGCCAAAGCATTGGCAGCTTGTTTGCCTGTGATATTTAAGTTAGTACAGTCTATTAAAATTAAATGAGTGTCTGTGCCGCCGGAAACTAAGCGTAAGCCATTGTCTAAAAGAGTTTGCGCCAAAGCTCGGGCATTTTTGATGGTTTGTTTTTGATCAGCAATAAATTTTTGAGTCATTGCCTCTTTAAAGCAAACTGCTTTAGCAGCAATGACATGTCCAAGCGGACCGCCTTGGGTGCCAGGGAAAACTGCTTTGTCAATTTTGGCAGCTAATTCTTTTTTACATAAAATAATAGCGCCTCTGGGTCCGCGTAATGTTTTATGAGTGGTCGTCATGACAACATCAGCATTAGGAAAAGGGTTTTGATGTTCACCAGCAATTATTAAACCAGCGATATGGGAAATATCAGCTAAATGATAAGCTCCGACTTCTTTGGCAATTTGCGCAAAGGCTTGAAAATCAAATTGCCTGGGATAAGCAGTTGAGCCAGTGATAATTAATTTTGGTTTTTCTTGCAAAGCTAATTGCCTGATTTGCTCCATATTAAGCAATTCAGTTTTTCGATCAACACCATAATTAATTATGTTATAAAGCTGGCCGACCAATGTAATTTTTGAGCCATGCGACAAATGACCTCCATGAGTTAAATCTAAAGATAATATTTTATCACCTGGTTTAAGCAAGGCAAAATAAATGGCTAAATTGGCAGTTGTGCCCGAATGCGGCTGGACATTGGCATGCTCGGCATTAAATATTTTTTTAGCCCGTTCTATGGCCAGATTTTCTATTTCATCAATAAATTGGTTGCCAGTATAATAGCGTGCTCCTGAATACCCTTCAGCATATTTATTATTTAAAACCGTGGACATTGCTTCTAAAACAGCAGGTGAAGTAAAATTTTCCGAAGGAATCATAACCAGGCCTGTCTTTTGACGGTTTAGTTCGGCTTTGATCATTTGGTAAATTTCCTTGTCTTGTTTTAATAAATGTTTCATAGATGATGAAATATGTAATAAGGAACATGAAATACGGATTGGAATGTTTTTTAGAAATAGGTAATACGAAATAGGTAATACGAATTGGTTAAATATTAAATAAAAATTTCCTTTCCCTATTACATATTACTTATTTCCTATTTCCAATATTATTCTAATTTTACGAAAAAAATCATCTTTTGTCAAAAGAAAAAGAGGGGCAGAATTACCCCTCTTAGGAATGGAATACCAAGCCAGCTGTTCGACATAACAACCACTTGGCTCTTCTGGGAGTTATTTTTATCTTATAGAAAAAATAGTAAATGTCAAAATAATAAAGCCCCGGAAATGTCCAGGGCTTTTTATGCATTAAATTATTCCGTAAGAGTGTATTTAATTTCAGCGCCAGTTTTATCCGGATAATTCAAGGACATTTGGAAATTTCGTATTTTTCCCAATAGAGCGATGGTAAATAGCTGATGTAAACGATAATAAATATATCTTATTAGGTCATTCATTCCAATACCCTTTGGTATTGGAAGGTCAACTGACCTTCCATCGATACATTTGATGCGCATTTCCTTTTCGTCAGTAGTATTTTTTCGAAATTGTATTGTGCCGCAAATTATGGATTTGTCCCTGTAAGAAGATACAATTCCCATTTCGAGCGTTGAAATCACCTGCTCGATATCAAGTAATTCTTCCATGCTTAGGGTTACTAACACTAATCTCATCTTTAATGTCCTCCTTTGATTTGCCCTCAAAAATTGAAGGGATAGCCCCGCGTAGCAGGGGAATGAAAGTATTAAGAACTTAACATGATCTAAGGTTTTTGTCAAAGTAAAAAAAGAGGCAGCCATATGGCGTTATAGGGCTGCCTAAAGTTGTAGGTGGATAAAAGAACTGAAATTTTTTTTGAGAATGTTTTTATTATAAACTAGGCTTAACCTAGTCAGTGGCGCGGCTCCTGCTCGGCAGGAGCCTTACATAGTGGAGAAGGATTGGAGAAAAACAGACGTATATTTTATCAGTTAATATAAATATTAACTGTTATTGCCGGCTCCCACAGGGGAGCCTTGGAGAAAGGTACATAAGATGAAGAAGATCTATTTATATTTTAACATACCGCTTTCAGGCCTGCAAATTTTTAACCATATAGGAGTTTTCCATATGGTAACCTAATCTTTTATAATATTCTCTGACACCAATTCCAGAAATAACAGCGATTTTTTTAAAGCCATGTTTTTGGCTAATCTTCTCTGCTTCTAAAATCAATCGTTTGCCCAAACCAAGATGCTGAACTGCTTTTAATTTAGATTTAATGGGGATTAGCTGGCCATAAGTATGAACTTCGCGGATCATGGCCGCGTCTTTTAATTCAGGCAAAGCTTTTAATAATTCTTGATCTGGATTTTTAGAAATTCTCAATCTTAAAAAGGCAAAAAGAGTTTTATTATCTTTTGATTCATAACTTAAAAAGTATTCTAATCCTTGTGACGCTTTATATTTTCTAATTTTCAATTTTAATCCTTTTAAACTAAAGGTTTGACTTCTGGCTTCACGGCAACGAATACACTGACACACTTGTCCAGTTCTTTTAAATTCCTCTTGGATTAATTGGCGTAAATTAGAAATTTTATTGCCAGCCAAAATACTTTCTTGAGGAATATCGCGGATTAAGCGGCTGATCCTGACATAAGGCGGAATTATTTTTTTAATTTTAATTAATAATTCAAGCAGTTGCTTGTCAGAATAAGGTTTATATTTGCCATGCTTTAACCATTTGTAAAGTTCTGAGGTTTTAGTTACAACGCAGGGATAAATTTTGAGCATGTCTGGCTGGAAATTTTGGTCAGAAAATATTTTTTTAAACATGGCTAAATCTTTGGCTGGATTTGAACCTGGCAAATTTGGCATCAGGTGATAAGAAATTTTAAAGCCAGCGTCTTTAAGCAATTTGGTGGCTTTAATTGTTTGCTCAACCAAATGTCCGCGTTTATTTAATTTTAAAATTTTGTCATCAATAGTTTGGACACCAATTTCGCAGCGCGTACAGCCAAGTTCACGCATGCGTTTTATTTCCGCGACATTAATATAATCAGGTCTGGTTTCCAAAGTTAAGCCAATGACTCGGAATTTGGCTTTTTCATTCCATTTTTGCGCTTGGGCTAAATTTTTGGCCTGGCCTCGGCCAAGGCGGGCGACTTTACCATTAAACCCGTCAAAACAGCGTTTGATAAACCAGTCCTGATATTTTTTTGGCAAATAACTCCAGGTGCCGCCCATGACAATTAATTCGCATTTATCAGTGTCATGGCCAGTCATTTTTAAGGCAGCTAAGCGCAATTTAACCTGTTTAAAGGGATCAAACTTGCATAAAATCGCGCGCATGACAGCTGGTTCATTGGCTAAATATGATTTGGGCATTTTATTTTCCGAGGGACAAAAAACGCATTGGCCAGGGCATTGGTAGGGTTTGGTTAAAACAGCGATTGGCGCTACGCCAGAAAGTGTGCGAATTTCCCGTTTTTTCAGTAATTTTTCCAGTTTTTCCTGCCTTTTAATGCTTCCATGTTTAAGCAATTTATGATAAGCTGAAAGCAGTTTAATTTTCTCTGGCGGAGCAATTTTAAAACTGCCAGCAAATTGGCGGACTTTCAAGTTTAAGTCATACTGGCTGGTAATTTTGGCCTTAATTAATTTAGTGACAATATTTTGGTAAATTTTATCTAATTTCATATGGCAAGCTTGAATCCCTTAAATCTCCACCTAAGATTAGGGGGAGATAATAGAGGGGGTTGATTTGAGAACCTCCCCCTGCCTTCGTTAAAACTACGGCAGGCAGGCCGAACCCCTCCTTGGTAAGGAGGGGAGAACGAGTAAGTTAAGATATAATTTTTAGCTCTATGAAATCATCAATCGCCTCAAAGATCTTAGCCAAAAACAAAGAACTCTATGACCAAATCGCTGAGCAGTTTTCTGATTCGCGTTACAAGGTCTGGCCTGAATTTGAGTATTTTAAAGGTTATTTGCAAAATGGTCAAGATGTCTTGGATTTGGGTTGTGGCAATGGTCGGCTTTTGGAATTGCTTAAAGATTATAAAATCAATTATCTAGGCATTGATTATAGTAAAAAGCTGATAGCTGAAGCCCAGCAAGATTGGCCTGCTTTGCAAGGCAAGTCAAATAAAAATTTTATAATTAGCGATATCTTAGATTTGAATTTAAAAGAAAAATATGACCTTGTTTTTTTAGTTGCTACTTTGCATCATATTCCTTCCCAAAGATTACGGGAAAAAGTTTTGCTTAATGTTAAATCAGTTTTAAAGCCAAGCGGCAAATTATTAATGACCAATTGGAATTTATGGCAAAAACGTTATCTTAAATATATCATCAAATATACGCTTTTAAAAATTGCTGAAACAGAAAAAGAAATAAATGGCATTAAGCCAGAAGAATTAGATTTGCAGGATGTTTTTATCCCTTGGCAGAAAAAATATCAACGTTATATTCATGCTTTTACTGAAAATAATATTGCCAGTTTGCTGAAAAAAACCGGCTTTGAAATCATTAAAAATGTTTCTAATACGAGAAATATAATTACAGTAGCCAAAGTTAAAGAACAAACAGAAAAAGAAAAAAGGAAAATGGCGAAATTATTGGCCAAAGTTTAATCTGGCGAAAACGGCCTTTTGATAACGTAGAGACGCGCCATGGCACGTCTCTACAAAATGACAACCATTGATAATGGCCGTTTTCGCCCACAACCTTTTTTTGCTAAAATCACATTATGGATTTAAATAAAATCAAAAAAATTCACATCATTGGCATTGGCGGGATTGGGATTTCCGCAGTCGCCAAGCTTTTATTAAGCCAAGATAAAATTGTGACTGGATCTGATTTGCATGATTCAGATATTATTGAAACTTTGAAAAATTTCGGAGCTAAAATTAAAATTGGTTTGCACAAGGCGGAAAATGTTACCAAAGATGTTAATCTGGTGATTTATTCTGACGCAGTGCCAGAAGATAACCCTGAACGAGTGCAAAGTAAAAAGTATAAAGTAGAAGGTTTGAGTTATTTTCAATTTCTAGGTGAGTTTAGTAAAGATAAAGAAACAATTGCCATTTCTGGCTGTCATGGCAAGACCACGACCACTGCTTTGGCTGGTTTAATTTTAGAAAATGCTAATTTTGATCCGACCGTGATTGTTGGCTCAAAGGTTTCAAACTGGGATGGCAATTTAAGGCTGGGCGCGAGTAATTATTTTGTGATTGAAGGTGATGAATACAAAGCGCACATGCTGGAATTAAATCCCAAAATCATTATTTTGAATAATTTGGAATTTGATCATCCTGATTATTACAAAGATTTAAATCAATATATTGAAACCTTCCAAGAATTTGTTAATAAATTGCCTCCAGACGGCTATCTAATTTATAATCGTGATGATAAAAATATTAAAGAACGCCTGGAAATGCCCAATTGCCATGTTTCTGCTTTTGCCTTGGAAGACCAGTCAGCTGATTTACTGGCCAAAAATATTAAAATTGAGCACGGCCGCCAGATTTTTAAGCCAGTTTATAAAGGCCAGGAACTGCGCGATTTTAATTTGCAGGTGCCTGGTAAATTCAATATTTTAAATGCATTAGGCGCGAGTTTAATGGCTTTGGAATTGGGTGTTAGTCCTGATGTGGTTAAAAGCACTTTGGCCCAATATACTGGCGCCTGGCGCAGGTTTGAAATGGTTGGTAAAATTTCTGATTTAACGCCTGATAAAAATGGGGCTTTAGTTATTTCTGATTATGCGCATCATCCAACTGAAGTGGCCAAAACAATTAGTGCGGCCAAAGAATTTTATCCTGATAAAAGGCTTTTGGTTGTTTTTCAACCGCACCAGATTCAGAGAACAAAAGCTTTGTTTGATGAATTTGTTAAAACTTTTGCTCAAAGTCCGGCTGATGTGGTAATCTTATCTGAAATTTATGATGTAGCTGGCAGGGAAGAAAAAGATGTGACTAAAAGAATTAGTTCTAATGATTTATTAGATAAAATTGTTTTAACTGAAAGCAAGAAACTGGTGGCTGGCACAAAACCTTCTTTATATTATTTTGCCAGTGATCTAACTGAAACTAAAGCCAAGATTTTATCAGAAGTGCAGAGTAATGATGTGGTCTTAATACTGGGGGCCGGAGATGTAGATAGAATAGCTAGAGAATTAGTTTAATAACCAATAATCAAATTCCAATAATCAAACAAATTCTAATAATTAATTTCTAATAAATAATTATATGCCAGAAAAATTTAAACCTAACCAAGAAAAGGGAAAAGATAATTTAAGAGATACCTTGGGAGATAGTATTGAAGAGTATCGCGATCAAAAGATGAAGGCTATGACAGATTATGAAAAAAAATATAGTGCATTATCTGAAAAGACCAAACATCTTCGCAATGTTGTAGCCGAACTTGCCAGAAAATGTCCCAAAAGAGGGATAGCAGATAGAATGTGGGATATTTACAGAGCGCTAGATAAGTTAGAAGAAACAGATCTTAATACTGCTAAAGAATCTACTGACAAATTATGCAAGGAAAAACCAGCTGTTTGGAGCTCAAGGGATTTTCAGGCGGCTTATGACATGATAGAAGCTGAATTAAAAAAAGAGCAACTTGCGTAATGATCAATTATTAATAATCAAATTAAAATTTAATTCGCATAGAAACGAGTTATGCAAAATAAGGCCTACTCTTATGAATCAAAAATTTAATCCATTTAAACCAAATAGTCCTGTCTATACAGGTATGTTTTCAGGCAGAAGTAGGGAAATTGATGGTATTGCAAAAGCTTTGTTCCAAACTAAAAATGGAAATCCTGTCCATATATTATTAATTGGCGAAAGGGGTATCGGGAAAACGTCTCTTTTGTCATTGGCAAATAACTTTGCAAAAAATGAGATAAATTGGGATGAACAAAAATATAATTTTTTAACAGTTCAAATAAACCTCACTGAAAAAATGTCCGTATCTGATTTAGCTATATTAATAAAAAATAATATTGAGAGAGAATTATCAAAAATAAATCCACAGATAACACTTATTAAAAAATTCTGGGGGTTTATTTCAAAAATAGAGGCCTGTGGCATTAAATACAACAATAATGACAATTCATTTGATGACGAGTCACAAATTATTGACCAATTTATACATTCATTAGTCGATACTGTAAAAAATTTAACTCAAGATTCGAAACTAAGCGAAGTTGGCCTTGCCCAAAAAAAAGACGGGTTAGTAATTTTAGTTGATGAGGCTGATAGAGCAAGTAAATTTTTAGATTTGGGAGTGTTTTTAAAAAACTTAACAGAAACGCTTAGTATCGAAAAATGTAATAATATACTTTTTATATTAGCTGGCCTTCCAAATATTCATAGAATACTACAAGAAAGTCACGAATCGTCTTTAAGATTATTTCAAGAGTTTGAGCTTCCGCCCCTTTCAAAAAACGAAACTGATGAAGTAATTACGAGGGGAATAAAGGAAGCAAATTCAATTTCGGATCAAAAAATAACAAAAATAACAATTGATCGCAAAGCATTAGATCATATCTATGTATATTCAGAAGGTTATCCTCATTTTGTACAACAAATCGGTTATTCTGTTTACGATGTAAATGATAATGATAAAATTGACGTAGAAGATGTTAAAAAGGGTTTCTTTATGAAAGGAGGCGCTTTAGACTTGATTGGAAACAGGGGCTATAAAAAATTATATTATTCCGATATTAATGTAGAATCACAAAGGGCAATCCTCGATATAATGGCGGATAATTGGAATGACTGGGTCACGCGAGACTTTATAAAATTAAAGTTCAACGGAAAAGAGACTACTCTAGATAATGGTCTTAGGGCGTTAAAAGATAAGAATATTATTCTTGTCAAAGAGGGATCGAGAGGACAGTATCGACTTCAGTGGGCAAGCTTTGCTTTCTGGATAAAGAATCACAAGAATATAAAAAATAAAAATTAATTTGCAAAATATATGCTATTAGTAAATCAATTAGACTTAAGCAGGTGTCCTCATTGTAATGTTGATAGTCCAAATCTAATCATTATTTGGAGCACCAACACTGACGCCCACTCGGGTGGTAATCTCAGATATTGGAAAATTTATAAATGCACACGATGTGGCGGCCTGATTACTGCTTCTTCAAAACAACAAACAGGTGACGTAATAGAAATTTTTCCCACCTCAACCAATATTGATGAAGTTATACCTGATAAAGCACGAAGCTTTTTAAATCAAGCATTAAACAGCTTACATGCCCCTGCAGGATCAGTAATGTTATCTGCAAGCGCTGTTGATTCAATGCTAAAAGAAAAGGATTACAAAGAAGGAAGTTTATACGATAGAATTAATCAGGCCGCCACTGACCATCTGATTACAGAAGACATGGCTAGATGGGCTCATGAGGTTCGTCTTGACGCAAATGACCAAAGGCATGCTGATGAGGAGATGGTAATTCCTAATGAAAGTGACGCACAAAAATGTTTAGATTTTACTATGGCTCTTGCTGAAATTCTATTTGTCTTACCATCAAGAATTACCCGTGGACTTGAAGAGTCTAACAATGAGGAAACTACAGAAGGATAAAATTATTTTTTAAATTATATGAAAGAAATTAACATTAATGAAGCATTTGAGGCCTTAAAGCCAGAAACATGTATCTTTGTCATTTCTATTGATGAAAATGGTCGTCCCAGCGGCATGATCAATGCCTGGCACATGAAAGTTTCAAGAGAACCAGCGCTTTTTGCTGTTGCTCTCCATAAAACCGGCTACACGCAAAAACTAATCCAGCAAAGCAAAGAATTTGTGGTTGCCGTACCCAATAAAGAGTTGGAAAAAGAGGTTTTGTTTTTTGGCACAACCCATGGCAATGAAGTGGACAAATTTAAAGAAACTGGGCTTGAAACAGAAAAAGCTAAGTTCATTAAATCACCCTTAATTAAAAAAGCGACCATTAATTTTGAGTGTGTTTTGGAAAAAGAAGTGGATGCTGGCGACCATATTATTTTTATTGGCAAAATTTTAAATTCATATCTTAATCCAGATAAAAAGATTTTGCTGAATATGAAAAAAGTAGATGGTAAGCGGGGCTTTGAAGAATTTTAAATTAAAAATTTAAAGATATATGGGAAAAACAGGATTTGCCTTTAAAAAAGATAAATATAAGTCTGCTCGGGGAGGTCATTCGCGCTTACTTAATGTTTTCTGCCGTAAGTGCGAGCATCTTGTCCTTGTTTATCAAAAAGACGGTCCGGGTAATTTGCGACGTTTATACCTGGACAGGATATTTGATCCCGCCGAGCTTGTGGGCTTGCAATCATTAAGTATAAAAGACGTTCCTATGTTAAAATGTAAAAAGTGTGGCGAAGTGCTTGGCACTCCTTATATTTATCCCAAAGAAAAACGAAAAGCTTTCCGCCTGTACCAAGATGCCGTTATTAAGAAAATAATAAAATTAATTTAATAATAATATCCTATTTAATAATAATTAACCTAAAATAAGTCCTTTTGAAATTTTTTAAAAAAGAAAAAAGCTCACGCGAACGTGAGCTGAAGAGATTGGATTAGGCGAAAATAAATCAGATGCCAAAGTGCCTCATTGCTAAGCCGAAGCCTGTGATAATGATTCCGCCAAAGATTTTGGCAGCAATGCTTTTCCAGTTAGTGCCAGTGTTGCTATCGTAGGATAAAATATCATAAGCACCATAAATCACACTAAATCCACCCATAATTACTAGTACCTCTCCCATTTTTTATCTCCTTCCTTGGTTTTCGATAATCATACATTATAGCATAAGGTACTTTGCGTGTCAAGTTTCACGAAAAAACATTTCAAACATTCGTAGCATTCGTATTAAAATTATTCGCATTAATAATAATTAACCTAAAAAATTTATGAAAAATTCAAAAAGAAGAGATGACAGAGGCCGAGATTTTGGCGGACGAGACTCCGGAGGCCGCGACTTTGGGCAAAGATCACAAATGCAAATGCACGAGGCAACTTGCGCTGAATGCGGCCAAAAGTGTGAGGTGCCTTTTAAACCAACTGGCGACAAGCCCGTCTATTGCAGTAATTGTTTTACAGCAAGACAAGGCGCCATGCCAAGAAGGTCTGAAGGCCGGGATTTTGGCCGGCCAAGGTTTAGAGATAGAGATAAAAAAATGTTTTCTGCAATTTGTGATAAATGCAAAAAACCATGCCAAGTTCCTTTCCAGCCAACTCCTGGAAAACCGATTTATTGCGAGCAGTGTTTTGACAGAGGTGGTAAGGGAGGTGAAAGAGGTGGTGATAGGGGAGGCACGCCAAAAACTGACCAGCAGCTTGTGAGTATTAATGCTAAACTTGATAAGATTATCAATGCTTTGGTAGTTGCAAAATTGATAAAGCCAAATGTGGAAGAGAAGAAAGCTAAACCTGAAAAAGCAGTTAAGGAAGCTAAACCCGCTGTTAAAGCGCCTAAAAAGAAAGTGGTTATAAAGAAAGCTGCTAAAAAGGCGACTTCTAAGAAAAAGAAGTAATAATGCTAATTTGATAATGCGAATGACGCTAATATTTAATGCGAATTATGGAAACCATGCTAATGACGCAAATAATTTTTAGTTATGAAAAATAAAAATGAGCTTATCTATCCAGAATTGTCATATAAAATTTGCGGATTATGTTTTGAAGCGCATAATAAATTGGGCAGGTATTTGAATGAAAAACAGTATGGTGATTATTTGGAACATTTATTTACAGAAAACAATCTTGATTTTGTAAGAGAAGCACCTTTGCCAGCGTCATTCCAAAATGAAAAAGAAAAGCGGAATATTCCTGACTTTATAATTGAAGATACGATTATATTGGAAATTAAGGCCAAGTATATAGTAACAAAAGAAGATTATTTTCAGATGCAGCGTTATTTAAATTCATCTAATAAAAAATTAGGATTGTTAGTTAATTTTAGACGTAAATATTTACATCCTAAACGAGTTATTAATGCTAATTATAAAAACGAAGAAAAAAGTAATGATAATATAATCAGTAAGCTTAAAAATTATTTAAAACATTAGCATCATTCGCATATAATTTATTCGCATTATGATTAAACAGATAGAACAATTAGAGCAGTATTTAGGTAAAAAGATCCAAACTGACGCGCCACTAGCCAAGCACACCACCTTCAAAATTGGCGGGCCAGCCAAGTATTTTTTTATGGCGCAAAATAATGAGGATTTGGTTCGCGCCATTACTTTTGCTAAGAAACTTAAAATCCCTTTTTATATTTTAGGTAATGGTAGTAACGTTTTAATTTCTGATCAGGGATTTAATGGCTTGGTAATTTTGAATAAAGCAAAAGACATTGTTTTTGGAAAAGATAATAAGGTAGTTGCAGATGCCGGCGTCTTACTGACTGATTTGATTAATAAAACAATTGACAAAGGTTTAACTGGTTTGGAATGGGGGATTGGTATTCCTGGCACGGTTGGCGGCTGTGTGCGAGGTAATGCTGGTGCTTATGGCGGCCAGATGGCTGATAATTTAATTGGCGTTGAAGTAATGAAGGGAGCTAAGCAATTTGTGCTAAAAAATGATCAGTGTAAATTAGGCTATCGCGAGTCAATTTTTAAACACAATAATGATTTAATTATCTCTGCCGAGTTTAAATTGGCTAGGGGCGACAAAAAGCAAAGTTTGGCAAAAATTAAGGATATTCTTAAAACCAGGAATGAGAAACTCCCAGAACACCCGTCAGCCGGCAGTGTTTTTAAAAACGTGATGGTTAATGCTGAAAACCAGAGCTTTGTGGAAAAAATAAATAATTTGCCAGCTGAATATTTGGAACGAAAGAAAATTCCCGCTGCCTGGCTGATTGAATCATTGGATTTAAAAGGTTATAAGATCGGCGGGGCGCAAATTTCAGATAAGCATGCAAATTTTATTGTTAATATTGGCCAAGCCACGGCTAATGAGGTTTTGCAATTGATTAGTTATATTAAAATGAAAGTGCGTGATAAATTTGGTTTGCAATTAATGGAGGAAATTGAATATGTTGGCTTTTAACAAACTTGACTTACGTAAATCTCCACCTAAGATTAGGGGGAGATAATAGAGGGGGTTGACATAAGAACCTCCCCCTGCCTTCGCAAATGCTTCGGCAGGCAGGCCGAACCCCTCCTTGGTAAGGAGGGGAGATTGCGGAAGAATTTAATGTAGTGGATTTTAATTGAAATTTTTTTAAAACAGAGTTTATTTGGCTTTGTTTTTTTGTTTATTAAAAATTGTAAATATTGACAAAGGTTTTATTTTTTGTTTAGATAAAGAAACTAAAAGTTCTTTGAAAAAGTCCTCCTTCGCATAGCCTCGCCAATGCGGGCTAAAGCTTCGGAGGACGACCAGAACCACATAGGGTTCAGGTCAAGAAGGGAGGTGAGAAAAATGGCCAATGAGCTGGCACTATTAAAATTAATTTTGGATGAAATTCCAGCGCTTATTTTCATTTTAGATGCAGAGGGGTATATTACTTTTGCTAATAAAACAGCGATTGAATTTTCAGGCTATGCCTTGGAACCGACCCAAAGATTAAACATCAGGGAATTACTTGATAGATCAAGCTTTAAAATGCTGGTAACAGAAAGAGGATCGTTAGATCAGGGACAAAATCCTCAACTTAAAAGATACCATCTGATTACAAAACAGGGTACTATTATTGACCTTGAAGCTAAAGCAGTAAGAATTGACAGACAAGGCGAAGAACCAATATTTTTGGGCGTGGCTTTTGATATTCGCCAGCGTCTGCAGGTGGAAGCCGAGCGCGCTTTGCTGCAGGAAGAAATTGTCAAATTGCAAGGGATGGATATAATTGCGCACTTAGTCAGTGGCTTAATCCATGACTCAAATAATGTTTTAACAGGAGTAATGGGTAAATTCACATTATTAAGCAAGCCAATTGCTGAATTAAAAGAAAAGCTAAAAGATGCTCCAGAAAATATTGCAAATTTAATTTTAGAAGCAGAAGATATCCTGAGACAAATTCAGGAATTACTTGATGAAATCTCTGATATGAACCGACGCTTTTTAAACTTTGCAAGACAGGAAGAGTCGATTAAAGAGCTGGTTGATATTAGGGCTGTTGTCGCTTCAAGCATAGATTTATGTTTAGATGCAATGAGAAGAAAAAAAATTAATCAGAATTTCAATTTTGAAAAAGAATTGCCCTGGTTAATGGTTAATTCCGCAGAGATTAAAAGGGTAATTATCAATATTCTGTTAAATGCCATTGATGCAATTTCAAATGAGGCAAAAAAGCGGGAAATTGACATCAATTTAAGACAAGTTGATTTAACTGCTGACAAGATACCTCAAGGTTCAAGGTTAGAGCCCCAAAAGTACATTATTATTGAAATTTCTGATAAGGGTATTGGCATGGATGATGCTACCAGATCAAGAATTTTTGAACCATTTTTTACTACCAAAAGGATGGGCAAAGGTACTGGCTTAGGACTTTCAATTTCAGCTAGTATTATGAAAAAATATAATGGCTGGATAGATTGCCAGAGTAAAGTGGGTGAGGGGAGTACTTTTGCCATCTATTTGCCAGTTTCTTCAGCCAAAACATAAAAGCGTTTTTTCTAAAAGGAAAGAACGCTTTTTAAATTGCTTATTTTTTTAAAAATTGTTAAAATAATTGATATGAAACTCTCAAAACAAGAAGTAGAAAAAATCGCCAAACTTTCACGATTGGAATTAAGCGACAAAGAAAAAGAAAAGTTTGCTAATCAGCTTTCTGATGTTTTAAATTACGTTGAAAAGCTTAAAGAAGTAGATACTGAAAATGTAGAAATCACTGCCCAAGTAACAGGGCTGGAAAATGTTTATCGTGATGATAAAATGGAACAATGCGATTTTCAGAAAGAATTAGTTAAACAGGCAGCGGAAACAGAAGGGGATTTGATAAAGACAAAAAGTGTTTTTTAGAATTTTGTAATACGATTGTAAGACAATTGTAAGATCATAGTAAAACAATTGTTTTACCACTGTTTTACCATAGTATTACTACTATATTACCAATGACCAATAAATTAAATATGTCTAATTTAAACCAACTAACCATTAAGCAGGCACATGAGAAATTAACCAAGAAAGAAATTTCCAGTTTAGAATTGACTAAAGTTTGCATTGAGCGCATCAAAAAGACAGATAAGAAAGTCCATGCTTTTTTGGCCACTGATTTTGCTAATGCTGAAAAGCAGGCCAAAGAGGTTGATAAGAAAATCAAAAAGGGCGAGCAGCTTAAAATCCTTGAAGGTATTCCTTGCAGCATTAAAGATTTAATTATTACTAAAGGTATTGAAACAACTGCCGCTTCTAATATGCTGCGCAACTATGTGCCAAACTTTGATGCAACTGTGATAGCAAAGTTAAAAGAAAACGGCGCAATAATTTTAGGTAAAAATAATTGCGATGCCTGGGGGCATGGTTCCTCAACTGAAAATTCTGATTTTGGGCCAACTCATAATCCCTGGGATTTAGACAGAGTGCCTGGCGGTTCTTCAGGCGGTAGCGCAGCAGCTGTGGCAGCTGAACAAGTTATTTACTCATTAGGCACTGATAC